>Ga0302271_10004234_pt1 | contig 11577 bp, 4 predicted proteins | sample III_Bog_N1_1_FD_198767 | JGI IMG/M metagenome (GOLD analysis project Ga0302271, IMG submission 198767) | Peat permafrost microbial communities from Stordalen Mire near Abisko, Sweden - III_Bog_N1_1 | ecosystem: Environmental > Terrestrial > Soil > Wetlands > Peat | place: Sweden: Abisko... | reverse complement strand
AATACCTAAGGATCCTTACTTTTATCTTGTGTTTCTGTTCTCAACAAGATGCGTTCTTTATCTTCTCCAATCTGATTTATTACACCTTCCCTCCTCCCCTCTTCCCAAAGCAAGCTAAACTCAACAAAATGGAGTCAGTAGAGAAGTACATAAAGTACATGATTGACGATTTTGTGTTGTAAAAGTCATTCGAAGAAAAAGATCTTTTGTTGTTAAAGCAATTTCTCTCCGGCTCATATTTCCAATACTACCAGAGCATATTCATCAACCGTCTGCCAGTGCTAGTGGCATTTTCTATTTTCGATAACGTCATAATGGCCAAAGAGGTAGATACATGGACACACTGATTGAATAAAATTCTTTAATTCCTTTTAATTTGATAGTATAAGGTCATAGAAAAGTATACCAAAGCAGTGTGCTTCATGCATCTGAACAACATGCGGCAAGTTGGGTCAAACACAGATTAACTCAACGAAGTGATTCTCCGTAACACTACTCGCATCCAGGAGCTAGACAAGATCATCTCATAGAATTTCAAGAACACCAATGTCATCTACAGTTTAGACATGCTTGACAAGTGAGCAGTTTGAAGTTGACTATTACACCATATTAAACAATATTTTGAATTAATCTTTTTCAGGGAGACATTTAACACCATACAAGCACAGTCCTAATCAGTTGACTTACAGTCTCAGATAGCTAATCTAAAAAGTAGTATTCAGAGCATGAATGAGTACTCGAAGGTATTGCATGAGGAATTACAAAAGAAGAATGCACAAATAGAAGAATTAAATCAGCGTGCAAATGAAGAAACAAGCAGGAGAAAAAACTCCAAAGAAGAAGATGGGCTTAGAAACATAATAGAATCTCTTAGAAAGCAATTAAATGAAACAGAAATGGCAAACAAAAACTTGAAAGTGGAAGTATTCGATTCGAACATAGGAAGCATGAAGAAGAACAAGCGATACGACGATGAAATTGCTGGATTAAATCAAATGCTGTTCAACTGCTAGGGCAATCTCAAGCAAGAGACAGAGAAGTCAAGATAAGCAGCATTTCATCTGAATTAGTTGAAAATAAAGTACAACGAAGAAGGATCCAAAATGAATAATCTACTCAATTAAGAACGACAAAGAAATAGTGTTATATTGTAGCAATTATAGCAAGAACGACTAATCAAATCGCCGATAGTGGAAGATAAAACTAAGAGAGCTAATCAAATTGGTGGTTCAGTGCCAAGTTCACCTCAATTTAACTCAATCAAAGCTTTTTCTAACACCAACATCGAGAACAATAATTATAATACACCATCTCCACGGATAGCTGGGAATAGCACACCTTCACCAATCGCTAATAGCAAAAGTTGTAGTTAGTTTGTAAGTACACCTGCGATGAGCAATCCTTCTTCACCTGGTCAGTATGAAGCTGATATTTAGAGATTCTAAGCACAAATACAGTAAATGTAAGCTAAGCTGACTCAGTAAAACGGCTACATCGATACAATGAGATCAAAAGGATAATAGCTTCAGATTGCATACAATTAGTTGTTGAAAGATAAATAAACTTATGAATAGGCATCTAAAATTAAGGAATAATAGAGTAAAACTGCTGCTGAAGAAGAGAGAAAATAAGCAGAAGAACAATTAGTTAAAATGCATGCTTAAGCCTTAGAAGAAGCAGTGAAACTTGAAAGATAAAAGGGAGAACAAGTGATACTAAAAATGAAGGAGAGTTTAACTGATCAGCACAAGAAATGGCAGATTTAGATGTAGAATCTCAACGAAAAAATGCTGGATGCCAATCGGAGATGCGAAGCAGCTTAAAAAACTACAGAGCGGTTACTTGAAGAAGGAAAAGCACATGAATTGAATGCTTTGGGGCTATTCTAGTAATAAATCAGCTAAAAACAAGTGAGCATTGATTAGAAGATAGCGATTATTAGAGAAAAGGAGGAAGAGGAAGTAATTGTGAAAGCAGAAATAGAGAAACTAAAGGAATAAGTAGTTCAGTACTCACATCTCGAGAGGGAGATTGGAATGATGCAGGTAAGAGTGCAAGAGTTGGAAGAGGAATTGCAAGGGAAGAATGAAGAAATTGGTTCGTTTCAAGAATAGCTTGTTTAAAAGAATGAAGAATTCGCTTTGATGAGTGATACAATAGCAGATATGAAACTGTGGAAAGAGTAAAAGCAGTAGCAAGAAGAGACAGTAGCTTAGAAGTAAAAGAGTTTAGAGGAGAAGTAGAGAAACATAGATGAGATTGTGAATAAGTTTGAGCAGGATTAGCATAGATTAAAAGAAGAAGAAATTGCATTGCAAGAAAGACAAGAAGATATTGAAAAGAAGGAATAAAATATTAAGCAAAAGGAAGAAGATATCAAAGCTTAGTTAAGTAAGCTGACAAAGAGAGAAGAAGAACTAGATTTAAAAGAAGAAAATACAAGAGAGTAATTGGAAATACTTGCTAAGAAAGAGGAAGATATCGCTTAGAGCTAACGGGATATTTTAAGTAAAAACAACGAATTGGAAACAAGATAGGTTAGACTTGAAGAGCAGAGAACATCAGTTCAGAAAGAGAAAGAAGAACTGAGAGCTAAAGAATCTGCATGTGCAGCAAGAGAACAAACATTACAGCAGCTAGGAGCTAATCTAAATTCTTAGCAAGCAGAGATTGAGCGAGAGAAGAAGAAAATCGATGAAGAAATGTAGCGAAGATCTGCTTAATTGGAACAGTGTATGCAAGAAGGAAGCTAGCTTCAAGAGTAAAAGAGAATGCATGAGAATAATTTAAATTCAATCGCAGGAATGCTACTGCAAATTGAAAGTTCATTAGTGAAAGCGCACTGTAAAATATCTCAAGACAATGAAACAATATCATAGCAACTCACATCAGCTGGAACACCTGAAGACTCCTTTTAGTAGATCGAACTGTCTTAATATAGTCCTTAAGAAATGTGCAATATCAAACAGCTTGATGTTAAGTAAGCATGTGTCTAACACAGTAAACAAAATGGAGCTGAAAATGGCAACACAGAAAATATTAATTATCAGAATATAAATATTTCTCTTGAGAACACTTAATCCCTTAGCTAAATCTTCTCAAATAATACTTAGAAGTTCACCGCAGCTCCTATTATTAATTCAGATTCGAATGGGTCGTTTAATTTACTCGATTGAGTGAAAAACCTTATTATTTTTATTGAGAATGGATAATTATTTATTGAGAAAGCTATTTTTTTTTAATAATCGCTGTTTTCATTACTTTTCTCTCTGTATTAAATAATTGAATTTGTTCTTTTCTAATTTCTAAATTGATCGTCTAAATTTAGATTCATTATCGTATGGTGAAGGGGAGGGGAATACCCCCAAAACAAGAGATTTTTAATTGCTTTTTGTGAGTTTATTTTTAACTGTGGATTCGCAGCTCCGAAGAAAAACACATAATAGTTACTAAACCTTAAATTCTTTCCAATAAAACAACGCATAGAAGAAGAAGTAATAACATTAGATTCACAAATAGTAATCCAAAATGTACTCTGGAATATCACAAAATCTTGTTAAGGCTGCTCGTGGAAACACTAAATCGTGCTCGCTATGCTTGAAGCCATTTGATTTGTTCTCTCATGAGCACATCTGCAAGCGATGTCTAAGACCAATTTGCAGCAAATGTTCACCTGAAAAACTCTTAGTAACCCTCTCATAGCATATTTTGGTTCGATTTGTAAATATTCTTCTCTTTTTCTTTTAGATCATGAATTACGATTTGCGCCCCGATGAGAAGCATAGAGTCTGTAAAATCTGCGAAAGTGAATATAACTTTCAAAAAGTCCTATTAATTGAGGTGAGCTTTGTTATTCAACTGCTTCATTGAGATATCTAAATCCTTTTTTAATTTTGCAATGTTGACAGCATAAGCTAAGCTACGGAAAGAATAGTGGAGTAGCTCTTCGATGGCTGCAATGCTTAGGTCTAATCAAGTAAAAAACAATTCAATGTAGCTACCAATTTAACTAAAACAAAATATTTTCTAGAAATGTAGATAGCGAATAAGAACTAAAAGATATCGAGCAGAATTACACCGACGCAGCGCACAAAGAACTCATCTAAAACATAGATGTCTCCAAGATGAAGAAATTCTTGAGTTATTCCTTCCGAGACTATGCCTTCAAGGTGTAAACTCCAACAGAGACAGACGAAGATGTGTCCAAAAGGCTCGTCTCGCTGCTGAATAAACTCGCTGCGAAACTAAACTGGCGCACTCTGCCAAATAAATTCCACTCGATATCTCTCTTTTTCTTGTCGCTGGCATCAGAAGGTGTAGCATACGCTCTACTCATTGAGATCTATTAGAATCTACTTCCTCCTTATGTCGTAGAGTTCATGAATGACCCTCCAGGCACAACGGAAAAATAACTCTCAGCAGCTTAGAAATTAAAAATACAGAAGATCATCAACTACCTCTTGTAGCACTACTCCTTCACGGATTCAGAACAAAAAAAGATCTAAGTGTTCTTGCAATTCATCGGAATCGAGTTATTGTCTTCTCTCTTCGTTGATATGCTCTCAGTGGAGTGCTTCTTTACTTCCATCGATTCGATGATTGCATCCAAAACAGTAATGCCCCACAGAAACAATTAGAATTAGTTATTTTCCCATATTTGAACTTATTCTAAATACCTTGATTTCTGATAATTATTATTAGTTCACTGAAGTCGAACGGCTGTTCATTATGATATTGAGATTCCATCAGGGTTACATTATGGAGAGTTAGCCTCAGCTGAAAGATTAATATCAGATAATCTTATTGCATCTCATTAGAAACACCTCCTTAATGGAAATATCGCAGAAGTGTTAAGGAGAATAAACGTTTATTAGCAATACAACTGAGAACACCAAGGCTACAACACCGTAATCAAAAAGCAAGTTTAATTTGAATTGTTTGATTTATTGTCTTTGATATTGCTTTTCAAAGCCGATCGAATCAAGCACAGACTACTTCTTCAATGGGAGAATCATAAAAAATGATAGGATAGTAAACAAGTGATCAAAAGAGTGAAAGTACAGTACAAAATAGTTAAGAATAGAAGATTCAAGAAGTAGAAAAATAGAAATCACTTGAATTTGTAGTTGAGTAGAAATAGACTATGAATGTTAATAACAGTGGATAACAGCAAGATAAGCATGTGGAGGTAGTGGCAGATAAGCCCTTGGATGTACAGACAAAGGATGCAGACAGAAAGGAGTCTAGTTCTTTCCCTGAAAATAGAAATAGTTTAGAAGATTAATCTTAATCTCCAGTCAAAAGTTCAAAGGAATTGCCCCAACCAAAGGTATTACTTCAAACTGCTCCAGAAGACAGCGCAATCTCACAATAATAACGATAAGCGATACAATAGTTGCAAGGTGAGATTCAACAAAGCTAAGAACATCTAAGACATAAAGAAAAGGATTTACTTGCAGCAAATGAGAGAGCCAGAGCAGCAATCGCAGAAAGAGATTTAGAAATAGCAGAAAGAGAGAGGGAAAAGGCACTATTCATTGAAGAAATGGAGAAGTTAAAACAAGCTGTGAAAATAGCAGAAGCAAGATAGAAATCAGGAGGTCATGAACATAACAACTTAGCACTAGATCAGTTATGGAAAGAACTGCAGAGTCTGCAGAACGAGAAAGCATAGCAGAAAGAAAAAATAAGTTCAAAGGAGCTACTTCACAACAAAGAGAAAGAATAGCTTCAAGAGACAATAAATTCAACTCAGCGAGAAAGAGTCTCACAAGAAGAAGCACTGAAGAATCAAGAGACTGCACTAGCATCTAAGTATTTGGAGCAGATAGCTTTAAAAGAGAAGGAGGTATATGAATTCAAGTAGAATGAGAGAAACATCTTAAATGGATTAGAAAAAGCTAGAACTGAAGTCGAGCAAAACAAAACAAGATTGTAGGAATAAAGTTAAGATTTAGAAAAGGCACAGCAGAGAAATGAAGAAACTATGAGCTTAATACAGCAGAGCAGTGGAAAGAACTTAGAGGAAGTATAAGAGCTCAGAGATGCTATGGAAGAACTCAGGAAATAAAAGAAAGTGATGGAAGAAGAATACAAGATGCTGATGGAGAAATAGGATGAAGCAAACAACCTAAGAATAGAAGAAATTAAGGTACTTGAAATGGAGATGTAGAGTTAGAATAAGGAATTAGTTGAGCAGAATCAGTAGCTTCAAAGAAACATTGCAGAAGCAGATGTGAGGGAAAATACACTTATTGAAGAAGGAAAAGAACTAAGAGAATAATTGGATATTCTAAGGAAGTAGTTGCAATACATGAGCGATAAGCATGAGCAGAGTGAAGAGTCCCTTGAAGAATTGAAAAGTTAGATTCTAGAAAAGAATGTGTAGATTGCAAAATTAATGCAACGAGCCAAGGATGCTGAGGATGAAATCGAGAGGGATAGAGGTGAAGCAATGGAAAAAGCAGCGATGTTGTTAGCAGAAAAGGAAGAGTTTAGAGAATAGCAGATTAAAATGCAGAAGGAGTTGAGTGGATATACTGGATAATAAGGCAGTTTTGAAGGGAGAATACAGGAATTAAGTGGGGAGAAATAGAGACTTGAAGTGGCGAACAATGAGCTGAAAGAGTTACTACGCGCGAGTTAATAGCAACTGCAGTCATAGGAAAGTGAAATCAATAAGGTGAAATAAGAAATATTGGAGTAGAAAATCAACTGCATTGAACATTCGAAAATTATCTAAGAGCTCACTGGAAACCTAGCAATCAAGACGGAGAAGCTGAATCAGACATAAGAAGAGCTGAATAAGTATCTGCTCATCTTCCACTCGGTGAAGAAATCAGTCTCATCAGTTGAATAAAAAGGATGATTATTATAACTTCTCCCCCAGATGAATAGGTTATTGTGTTTGAGGAGAAACTATCCTTTAAAATAAACTTCACAATAATCAAGAGAAATAAAAATATGTTGTGAGATCTAAAAATTACATTTTTATCTATTGATTTAACCTAAACGAATTTCTTAGCTTTTGAAGTTTTTCTTCATTCTCTTTTGAAGGCTTTAAATAAATATTTGTCTTTTTGTTAACGTTTATTTCCCCAAGCCAAAGCTAGTGTGTGTGACGTGAAAGCTTTCAAAAAGTTAGTATCCCCCCTCCCCTCTCTCCCCCCTTTCCACAGATTTATAATTTTATGCGATTAAAAGGAATAACTGAGAAAATAACTCTTTTATTTGCTCTAATTTATAAATAATTATTATTTAGCCATAATTTTAATAAATCTTCTCTCTTAAACTGTATCTAATAACATCAGACGAAAGAAGAATAAAAGGAAAGAAATTAAATTAAAATATAAACATATCTCTCTCATCAACTCAAGAACACTTTCTACACTCAGGTTCTCAATGAATCCAACAGCAGACAGATACTAAGTATTATTAGCAAACGTAGACTCAGCGCAAGGACATCCTAAAGTGTGCTGCATATGCATCAAAAAATTCGGATTTAGTTCAGGGCAAACACCCTGTTTTCGATGTAAACGTGCTGTATGCAAAGATTGCTTAGTCGAGAGATAAAAAGTAACGATTAAAGAGTTTATATTTGTCTTGTGTTTATTAACAAGCAATTTGTTGGATGTGTTAAAGGTAGTCGCGGTGAAGAAGAGCAGCACAGAGACAGAAAAGAAGAAAATATGCAAACACTGCAACAATGAAATACAGGCTCAGTAAAGCATCTCCAGTGTAACTACTTTAATAACAAGTTTAGCCCTAACAAAAAGGAATAATTAAGAGTATTTCCTTCTTGAAATACTTTTATTTTGGGCAATTATTTTACCCTCCTCCCCCAATATCCCCTAATTGAATTAAAATAATAATTCTTTTCTTCTTTTATACACTTTGATTCAGCTAAGTGAAGGATTCAATAAGGACTCAGTGACTTCTATCAAATGGCTAGCTGCTCTAGGACTCATTCCGTAAAGTTATTTTGAATCCAATTATCTTGAGTTCTTATATGTTGAAACCATTTTTAGAAAAGAAGAAGCTTCAAAGATATCTTAATCTGGTGATATTACCCCTCAGTTAATGCAGTCTGTTTAGCAGACTTATCAAAAAGCGGTGGAAGGAACAATTGTATCAGTGAAAGAAGTCAAATTTAAAGAGTTCATCCTAAGGAAGACAAACTATTCCCTTGTTCAGCATCTTCATGAGACAGTAACAGGACAAAAGTACGAGGAAATATCTGATGTGCTATGTAGACTCGTCAACAAGCTTGCTAAACACTACAATTGGGAGAGATCTCCTCTCAAAGTTGATGTAATTTGTCTTTTCCTGCTGACTTTCGCTTCTGAAGCATCGACTTATGGAATCTTCACAAGACTTTACGAATCTGTGTTACCTCGCTACTTTGTGGAGTTTATTCTGTCTTTGAATCGTCCGAATGACGACAGTTTCCTCAAAAGCGAACTATGGAAGAATCAGGTGACACATTTGTATTAGACTTTGCTGCTGAATTCGAATTTCGACGATGCAACTAAGAAACTTTGTTTGCTTTTCTTGGAGAGATATTCCCTTGATATGCTCACATCCTTGTTCATCAACATCTTACCTTTCTCCTTAGCATTCCTGTCTGTCGATGCGTTGATCACCTAACACAACGTATAAAATGGATGTTTGATTGAATAATGCTTATGTGTTTTTAATAGTTTTAAGTCATAGAAAACAATTTAGTCTCGATTGTGATCGAAAATGCAGAAATCTTAAAGGAAATGCAAGGGTCCAATTACGTGTCAATGCATTCATTCCTGGAAAGGACAGTCATTCCTGAAGAAATATCAAAGCGTGCTATCAACTAGCTAGCTCCTTCTTCTGAAGACTAAAAAGCTAAAGAATCAGACAAGTCAAAAGGACTGATTAACCCTTCTCAATTTGAACAGAACTTCCATGATATGATGCTCAGCCCTCAATTCAATATTTTGATTAACGACAATGAAGCATTGCCTGAAGTGTAGGATGATAACGATGAAGAAAGACAATAGAGTGTGAGCAGATAGGCGAGTAAGTAATTAACCTAGCATAATGTTGATAGAGCTGAGAACAAACAAGAATAACTTAAGAATAGTTAGGTTCTTTCTGAAACAAAGACAAAAGACAGCTCCAAAGATTAATAAGTTAATGCTAATTCATCTGTTCCTGATACTAAAGTAATAGATAAATAGCTTGAAAAGGCACTCAAAGAAGAATAAGATAAATCTGCGCAAAGAGAATAAGTGTTAGCATAAAGAGAATAAGTGTTAGCATAAAGAGAATAAGCAATAGCTCAATTACGTCTAGAAAATGAGAGATTTAGTGAATAATTAGCAAACGGATAAAAAGAACTAGAGACTGTCAAAGAATAACTTACTAATGAGCATAAACAATGCTAAGAATTAGAGACCAAAGCAGCTGCAGCTCTCAAAGAAAGAGATTAAATTATTGAGGAAGTTAAAGAAGAAAGATAGACTCCAAGAGCAAACCTACTAGAGAAATACAAAAAGTAAGTCAACGAGCAAAGAAATTTGTTAGCTGATCTAGTTGGGAGGAGTTAATCGACGGAGTAGCAGTTGATTGCTGACAAGGAAAAGATACTTTCTGAGAGCATAGCTATTAAGAACAAGCTAATCACTGAACTAAGTGCTGCTTCTGAGAGATGCCTCTAATTGACTCATGAATTAGAAACGGAAAGGAGCAAATCTGATGAAATCAAGAAACAAGGCGCTGAAAAAGAAATTGAATTGAACAAATAAATCGATGAATTCAAAAGGAAATAAGCTGCAGAATACGCTAAAAAAGCGGATTAAATGTTCATTTACGAACAGAAATACATTGGTGAAATTACTGTCTTAATCAACAAGAATGAGGCTGATAAAGCATAGCTAACTTAAAACAGCCAGACTATTGCGAATTTACAGTCTCAGCTAGCTTAGAACATAACTTCGAATAAAGACGACATCAAGCACTTCACAGATCAGTGCAACATTGCTTATTTGGAGCTACGAAAGCAAATTGAAGAGCTAGAGTTCGAGGTTGGTTCTCTTCGGGAGCAATTCAAGAAAGCTTCAGAATAGCTAACAAGCTCACAGGCGAAGTATGATAGTGATCTTAGAAGTGTTAAGAAACAAAATGAAGATGAAAAAGTTTAGCTACGAGATTCCTTAGACAAAGAGAAAGCGTTGTATTTAGAACAAAATGAGAAGGAAATTCAGTCGAGAGAGTAGCTCATCGTGGAATTAAGAAAGCGTCTTGAATACTTAGAGAGATGCTCAAGAGCTGACAGTGTAAGGATATCAGATGAATTCGAAACAACGATATCCTAGCTGACTACTGAAGTTGAGAAACTAAAAAGAGAGAAAGAAAGTACCGACAGAGAGAAGAATGCAGAGATCACTTCTCTTCGCGTGCAGACTACTACGCAAAGCAAGAAGATCTAAGAATAATCTGCAGAATTAGAGAGTCTTCATAAGTAAATTCTTGAGCTGAATAGTTTCGTTGAAGACAAACACAAAGTGATTTCTTCAAGCTAAATTCAAATTGCAGAGAAAGACAATAGAATATCTTAACTTGAGCATGATCTTTCAGTTGCAAATGAGAAATTGAAAAAATCTGAAGAATTCGTTTAACTGATTGATTCACTCCAAAAGGAACTGCAGGAAACTAAAGAGAATAGTTCAAGTCTTGAAGAAAAAATACGCTTGCTTAACCTTTAACTTTAGTTCGTTCAATCTAATCTAGACTCATCGAATGCATCTCTTAATAATGCCAAAGCAGACATTGAAAAGTTGCAGAATTCGATACTTAAGAAAGATGCAGACTACTCTGAACTGGAGAAAGCCATTTAACTACTAAAAGAAGAACTCCAAAAGACAAAGGAAGCTTATCAAAATCTTCAGAACGAGTACAACAAATACTATTCAGTCATCCAGATGGTTAAGAGTAGCATCACAGAAGCTGATAAGTGAAATACTTTGTTGAAATGATCAGTTCAACTTGCATTGAATGGACAATTACATAATGAATGTTCATTGTTGTTTTTATTATTAAGCAGACACATACTTGATTGATTTATTTTTGATTTCTTTTTGTGTTTGGTAAGTTCTGCCAATCGAAATTAAATTACAAATATCAAACAAATTAACAAAATTTGTGTTGCTAAGATTGCACGTAAGAAGAATCAGTGCAGCCTGGAGTTAACCGAAACGATTTGGAAGGCTAGCCCGTAATTTTTGAGGGATAAATTATTCTGATAGATATCAAATATTTTAAAGAATTCTTGAAGGAATACGATTAATTGAATCTTAGTGAGTGTAATACTATAAAACTAACAAGCCTAATTTGAAGAATTTTAAGATAATTCAAGCTAATGAATCAAGGTCGTTATTTGATCAGGAAATCTTATTGTATCCCTTTTCTCTTCAGCTATTTTTAAAGAAATCTTACCTGGAGAGTATCTGTCGAGATTCACAAATGAACATCTCAGAGAAGATGGGAGAGGGTTAGAGAGGAAAGAGTAATGTTCGTTTGATACTTCTTACAGATTATAATAAA
>Ga0302271_10004233_pt1 | contig 11587 bp, 8 predicted proteins | sample III_Bog_N1_1_FD_198767 | JGI IMG/M metagenome (GOLD analysis project Ga0302271, IMG submission 198767) | Peat permafrost microbial communities from Stordalen Mire near Abisko, Sweden - III_Bog_N1_1 | ecosystem: Environmental > Terrestrial > Soil > Wetlands > Peat | place: Sweden: Abisko... | reverse complement strand
GAAAGCATCTACCTCCCTTTCCTTTAATACAATAGCGACTGCCTCATTGTCAAGGATATCCCTTATTGCCTGTATCTGCGGAAGGATAAGCCTGCCGGCAGGAGCTTCAATATCGATCGGAGTGATCAGAATAACTATGTCGCCATAGCTGATAAGATCCCCCAGAAGCGTGGCGGTTTTATATGAGTGTTCAGGAATTGTACTACGTATGATGGTTATAAGTTTTTCGTAATTCCTTTTATCGACTGAGGAAAATTCGAAAAGCGATGTTCCTGTCCTCAATTCAATTTTCTTTCTGAATTCTACCGTTGGCTCCTGAATATCGGATTTGCTATGGATTACAATATATGGGATGTCATATTCATTAAATTTTCTGATAAATTCCTCTTCATGTTCCCCCCATGAATTGTCATTTACAACCAGGAGTGCAAGGTCGATGATATTGAGTGTATTTACTGTGCGCTCTATTCTTTTATCGCCAAGTTCACCTGAGTCATCTATACCTGCTGTATCTACGAGAATTACCGGTCCGAAGTCTGTTATCTCAAATGATTTTTTTACCGGATCAGTGGTTGTGCCGGCCTGGTCGGATACTATTGAAATATCCTGTCCAGCCAGACTGTTTATGAGGCTGCTCTTCCCGTTATTCCTTCGTCCGTAAATGCCTATATGTGGTTTAGCCTCTCTCCCTTTGGTTGTCATTGCTGAAAATTTGATGCAAAATTAACTAATTTTTGCATGTATGAACTCTCTTAAGTTTAATGTGAAGGCAGATCTCGCTGATCTTAGCAGAATATAACTCTGGCGCCTGACGCCCGACGTCATTTTTCTAAATCATCCAGAGAAAAACCAAGCTTTAATAAGTTTCCCGGTTCAAGAATTGATTTGAGTTTCTGCCCATCGATCAGATTCAGGATATCATTGGCTTTAAAGATATTTATCTTCTTATCTTTCATAATTTCAGCCAGTCCGGCTGCCTTATGATATCCGATAAGGGGTGTTAAGGCAGTTGTTACTGATGGACTATTAATAACCGCTTCATAACCTGCAGATTCGTTAGTCATTAATCCATTAAAAAGATTGTTAAGCAGGGTGTCATTGCATGAAATAAGCAGATTAATACTCTCTATTACAGAGCATCCGATTACAGGCAGATATGCATTCAGTTCGAGGGTCCCCTGACCGCTAAGAGAGGATATCAGGACATCATTTGAATATATTTTGTGTGCTGCTGAAATGACAAATTCGGGTATAACAGGATTGACTTTTCCTGGCATTATTGAACTCCCAACCTGTCGATCTGGTATTGAAATAGTTTTAATGCCAGCCAGATCCGAAGACAAAAGCCGCAGGTCCGAAACTATTTTTTCGAGATTTACTGCATGTGCTTTCAACGTTGCATGTATCTCGACCCATTTATCCATATTTGAAGTTGCATCGGGGAGATTTTCGCTGTGGGCCAATGGCAATCCTGTTAATAATCTTAATTCGGGAACGACCCCCATTATGAAAAAACGCGGAAGTGACAATCCTGTCCCAATTGCTCCTCCACCGAGATTGACCTGCTTTATTCTTTCGGAACATTTAGAAACTCTCCACCAATCGCGGGAAAGTGCTTCATTATAAGCGCTGAAAAGCAGTCCGAACGAAGATGGTACTGCAGCCTGCATCTGAGTGTATCCGGGACGAAGTTTCTCCCTGTTATTTTTCTCAAACTCCTCGACTTTATGTCGAAGCGAGTTTATTTTTTCCTCCAGTATTTGCAGCAACTGCATCACAGCTATTGTTAGGGCAGTCGGAATTACATCATTGGTTGACTGGTAAATATTTGCATCCTCTGTAGGGTCGATATAATCATATTCCCCGCATTTATGTCCAGTTTGCAGGAGAGCAATATTTGAGATTATCTCATTGATATTCATATTGATACTTGTTCCTGCACCTCCCTGGACAGCGGGTATGATAAAACTTTCAAAATGGTTGCCGGCCGCTACCTCCCTGGCAGCGGAGCAAAGGGCATTTAGTACTGGATCATTTATTATTCCGAAAGGAAGGTCTTTCCCTAATTTCGCATTGGCAGCTGTTATAAATTTTCTATAGGTATGGTAGCAGGCCAGTTTTGTGACACCGACAGCTTTGTACCATTCAACGGGAAAGAGTGTATTAGCGGGAAAGTTCTCTTTTGCGCGTAAGGAATGAATCCCGTAAAGAGCCATTTCAGGTACTTGTTTTTCTCCCAGACTATCTTTTTCTATACGATTCATAACCTTAATTCAATTCTCTGTGTTCCTCTGTGCACCATCTGTGTAACTCTGTGTAACTAATAAATAAGAACTGACACAGAGATCCTCAGATAAGGCCCGGAGATCTTCTTAATTATATATTATTGCCTGAAACCGGTTTGGCGTACGCCATGACATCATTGCCTGTAATCTCAGTTGGGCAAAGGATGATCAACCTTTCGAGAACATTCCTGAATTCTCTGATATTTCCGGTCCATTCTATTTTCTGAAGTTCTTTTATTGCATTCTCTTTAATGTCTTTTTTGCACATACCGTATTCATTGCAAATCAGACTATTAAAATGTTCTGCAAGAAGAGGTATATCTTCGACCCTCTCATTCAGTGATGGAACATGAATAAGAATCACGCTTAATCTGTGATACAGATCTTCACGGAATCCGTTATTTTCAATCTCTTTCTTTATGTTCTTATTAGTAGCAGTGATCACCCTTACGTTAACATGAATATCCTTGTCGGAGCCAACCCTTGTGATCTTATTTTCCTGCAGTGCCCTTAGTACTTTTGCCTGTGCTGACAAGCTCATATCTCCAATCTCGTCGAGAAAAAGAGTTCCCCCGTTAGCTTGCTCAAACTTACCTATCCGTTGCTTAATGGCCGACGTAAAGGAACCTTTTTCGTGACCAAATAGCTCACTCTCAATAAGTTCGGATGGTATTGCAGCACAGTTGACCTCTATGAAAGGACCTTTCGAGCGGGTGCTCTTTTCGTGTATCTGGTGAGCTACCAACTCTTTGCCCGTTCCGTTTGAACCGGTTATCAGAACTCTGGCTTCAGTGGTGGCAACCTTGTCGATCATACTTTTTACCTTTTCGATAGCCTCAGAGGTACCGACAATATCATACATTTTGCTCACCTTATTCTTGAGGACCTGTGTCTGTGTAATAAGCTTTGATTTATCGGTGGCATTTCGAATTGTGATGAGGAGCCTATTCAGATCAAGCGGTTTCTCCAGGAAATCATAGGCGCCTTTTTTTATTGATTCAACTGCCGTGTCTATGTTACCATGGCCAGATATCATTATGATCGGTGTATCTGATGATGTTTCGGATATTCTACCCAGGACTTCAATCCCATCCATCTTTGCCATCTTGATATCGCAGAGAACTATATCGTATGAATTTGCTGAAAACATTTCAAGTCCCTTCGGACCATCTTCCGCAAGATCAACTTCATGCTTTTCATATTCAAGAACCTCCTTCAGCGTATTCCTGATAGCTCTCTCATCATCAATTACCAGTATCCTTGACATTACTTTTGCCTTTTTACATTTATATTAACTCTATTTTAACCACGGAGTTATACGGTTAAATTGTCTTGCAGTCATTCGGTCGTGCAGACTCTCCCTTTCCCGCTTTCCAAAATACATCGCCTATCGCATTTAATACATAATACATATTACATAATATATATTACATATTAAATAGTCTTTCATCCGCTATATCTTAGCCATTTCCACATCTCTTTCCAGGAGGTCTTCTTTCCATACATCAGGATACCAGTTCTGTAAACCTTGGCAGCCATCCAGACAAATGCAGCAAATGAGATCAGCATTATTACCATGGAAACACCAATCTGCCACCCGGGTACACCGAATGGAATCCTTGCCATCATAACGATCGGCGAGGTAAGAGGTATCATTGAACACCAGAAGGATAGGGAGCTTTCGGGATTCTGCATTGTCCCCATTGCCACCATGAGCCCTAAAATTATAGGTATTGTAACAGGGAGCATGAATTGCTGGGTTTCTGTTTCATTGTCCACCGCAGACCCGATCGCAGCAAACACAGATGCATAAAGAAGATAACCGGTAATGAAATAGAAGACGAAACATACTATAATCAATCCCCATGGTTGATTCATTGCACTATCAAACATCTTTGAAAATTCAAGGGCCTGGGGAGACATTTCCACAGTTTTTACTGATCCTTCGACTTGTTGATTTCCCGACATCATATTCTGTGGCATCGATTGAGTTATTTCGGACATCCCCGTTTTTGGCAGTAATGTTGTTTTAAGAACTGTAATGAGTCCAACGGTAAGAAATATCCATATAAGAAATTGAGTAAGGCCGACAAGCGCTATGCCGATAATTTTACCCATCATAAGCTGAACCGGTTTCACGGATGAGATAATAACCTCGACAACCCTGCTTGTTTTTTCTTCAATAACACCTCTCATAACCTGGGCTCCGAAAATGAAGACCAGCATATACATCAGAAATCCGAGCAGGTATGCGAGTGCCATAGATATACCTGTGCTTGTACCTTTCTCAACTCCGAACTCATCAAGTTTTTTTGTCTGCACCGAAACGCTTGTTTCAACATTTTTCATAATGTCATCAAGGTTTTCAATTTTGTAGGCAAGTAACTTCTGACGTTCAATTTCCTTCTTAAGAGAATTTTCAATGTATTGCAGGAGACCTATGGGTGGCTGATTTTTTGAAATCAGGTAAACCGCATTTGGTGTGTTTACCAGTTCAGGAGATATATAAAGGATTCCATAGTATCCTGATTTTTCGAAGGTTTTCTTTATGTCATCAACTTTTGTATTCTCCAGGTATACAAACTCCGCATCTTTTGTATTTTTTATGACATCTTTAAAGAGTGTTGAATTGTCTTCGACAACTGCAATTTTTTTAAATTCACCACTCTGATTCATCATTATCAGGGTAGGTACAGTAAATATAGCCGCCATTAATATTGGAGCAAGCAGAGTCATAATAATGAAAGACTTCTTTCTTACCCTCGTTACATACTCTCTTTTAATTATTACGGATATCTTATTCATAACAGATAGGTTTCGGTGTTAACTGCAGTTTTTAATTACGATTTTCAACAACTCTGATAAAAATCTCATTCATTGATGGTAAAGCAGGGTTAAAGGAGATTATATTGCCTGATTTAATAGCGGTTTGCAGGATGTCGTTGGTGCTGATTTCGCTGGTCGTTTTCAGCCTGATTATGCTCCTGTTGTTGTCAGTATGCTGTTTAAGGATGCTATAATTGCCATTTCCCTCAAAATTCACATTTCCTCCAAAAATAAGATCATACTCATTGGCAGCCCATTTACTTCTTATCTCATGCACACTTCCTTCAAGGAGTGTCTTTGCTTTATCGATCAGGGTTATATTATCGCAAAGTTCTTCAACTGATTCCATATTATGTGTTGAAAAAATGATGGTGGCGCCTCTTTCTCTGAGAAAGAGGATTTCATCTTTAATAACTTTAGTATTAAGAGGGTCGAAGCCTGTAAATGGCTCATCAAAGATCAGCAGCTTTGGTTCATGGAGTATTGTAGTTACAAACTGAACTTTTTGCGCCATACCTTTAGAAAGTTCCTCAACCTTTTTTCCCCACCAGTCTGTTATATCAAGTTTTTTAAACCAGTACCTAAGTCTTTTCATTGCTTCAGCTTTTGGCAGTCCTTTCAGCTGTGCAAAATATAAGGCCTGTTCCCCGACCTTCATTTTTTTATAAAGACCTCTCTCTTCAGGCAGATATCCGATTAACTGAACATCAGAAGGCATGAGTTTCTTCCCATTAAGGAATAACTCCCCCGAATCAGGTCCGGTAATCTGATTAATGATTCTTATAAGAGTGGTTTTGCCGGCTCCGTTCGGTCCAAGCAGCCCGTAAATGCATTGTTCAGGGACAGATATGCTAACATTATCGAGAGCCAGATGATCTCCGTATTGTTTTGTGACATTCTTTGCTTCAAAAAGTGCCATAAGTCATTAATTGGTTATAAATGAGATGTAAATATAAAAATTTCTCTGTGCAATTTTGTCAGGAAGCAATAAGTTATTTTTCTCTGTGGATCTCTGTGTCTTCTCCGTGACCCTCTGTGTAGGCTAAAATATTAAGAACTAACACAGAGTTCCACAGAGGATCATAGAGTTCCGCCGGGATTGAATTAAAAAAAATATGGGTTTTCGGTAAATTTCAACTACTCAAAATACCCCTTCATTCTTTCGAAGAAGCCTTTATCGTTTTTGTCGGGGTCAGGTGTAAAAGACTCAGAATCTTTGAATTTTTCAAAGATCTTAGCTTCATCCTTGCTTACGGCTTTTGGGATCCACACATTTACATTTACCAGAAGATCACCTCTTCCATAACCATTTACTTCAGGCAATCCTTTACCACGAAGACGCAGTATTTTCCCCGGCTGAGTACCGGGTTCTATTTTAATTTTGACATTATTATCGACAGTAGGTACCTCAACATGAGTACCCAAGACAGCATCGGGTATACTTATAAAAAGATTATATATCAGGTCGTTGCCCTCTCTTATAAGATCAGGATGCTCTTCTTCATCAATTACAACCAGCAGGTCACCGTTAACACCTCCCCGCCGTGCTGCATTTCCTTTTCCACCTACAGTCATCTGCATTCCTTTACCGACACCTGCGGGTATGTTGATTTTTATAATTTCTTCTTTTTGAACTATACCTTCACCATAACATGTTGCACATTTCTTTACAATAGTTTTGCCTTCTCCTCCGCATGACGGGCAGACAACAGTAGTCTGCATCTGTCCAAGAAGAGTATTTGTGAGTCTGGTGACATGACCTGAACCATGACATGTAGAACAGGTTGAAAGACTTGAAGAGTCGGCAGCTCCTGTTCCGTCACAAGTATCGCATGTGTCGTATTTATTGACTTTTATTTTCTTTTCAGCACCAGTAGCTATTTCCTGAAGAGTAAGCTTAACTTTAACTCTTAGATTGCTTCCTTTATTTACCCTGCGACCTCGCCTTGAACCACTGAATCCCCCAAAACCTCCGCCAAAAGCATCCCCAAAAATATCGCCAAAGGATGAGAAGATGTCATCCATTGTCATATTCTGACCCGAGAAGCCTCCTCCGTTGTTTCCCATACCGGCATGGCCATAGCGGTCATAGCGGGCTTTTTTTTCTTCATTGCTCAGCACCTCATATGCTTCAGCCGCCTCCTTAAAGATTTCTTCGGATTTTTTATCACCAGGATTCTTATCAGGATGATATTTCAGCGCCTGCTTTCTGTATGCCTTCTTAATCTCCTCTTTTGTGGCGTCTTTTGTTATGCCAAGCACCTCGTAATAATCTCTTTTTCCCATCCTTTTTTTTTATTCAGCCACTAATAGTTCTGTACTGATCAAAGGCATTATTCGCCTACCACAACTTTAGAAAACCTTAAAACCTTATCCTGTAAATAATAACCCTTCAGTACTACATCAATAACTTTCCCTTTTCTGTCTGTCTCTTCCACTGGTACTTTAGCAACTGCTTCATGAAGATCAACATTGAAATTACAGTTTATTGCCTCAATTTCTTTTACTCCGTTTTGCTTGAGAAACTCACTGAACTTGCCATAGATAAGATCAATTCCCTCTTTAAGCGAAGTGCAATCTGATGTGCCCTCCATATGTTTAAGAGCCCTTTCGAAATCATCCATAAGAGGAATGATTCCTAACAGCAGGTTTTCTCCTGCATATTTTGATAAATCCATCTTTTCACGTAGTGTTCTTCTCCTGTAATTGTCAAACTCGGCTGAAAGACGTATATATTTGTCCTGCATCTCTGCCAGTTTTTCTTCAACAACTCTTACTTCAGCGAGCACTTTGTCAGAATCTGTTGCTTTTACCACCGGAACCTCGAATGTATTCCCGTCAGTAACCCCTGTAGCAGAGAACTCTGTTTCCCCGTTATCATGCATTTCAGGATTAGCAGTATTTTCTTTATTTTCAGATGATTTATCGGTATTATTTTGTTTCACATCTATATGGTCTTTCATCTTTTTCTTCATCATCAAACGCAATATTTCAATTTAACATTAAACAGTTAACAAAATACCTGCCAACCCTGTAGGTTTGACAAATTGGCAGACAAGTAACGGCTCAATGGCTTAACGGCTGAATGGCATAAAAACATAACATCTAAATGAACATAGGAAAAATAAATATAGCATTTGGATTTGTCGTTTCGCCTTCACGCTGTGACGCCTTTACGCCTTTACGGTTTTTTTTATACCACCCTCTGAATATCAGCGCCAAGTGCATTCAACCTCTTGTCTATATTCTGGTAGCCACGGTCGATCTGTTCAATATTATGAATATAACTTGTGCCATCGGCTGAAAGAGCGGCAATAAGCAGGGCTACACCTGCCCGGATATCAGGAGAAGACATGACAGTGCCTTTGAGTCTTATCATTTTATTCTGGCCTATTACAGTCGCCCTGTGTGGATCACATAAGATGATCTGGGCCCCCATATCTATCAGCTTATCAACGAAGAAGAGACGACTTTCGAACATTTTCTGATGAATAAGCACGGCACCTTTCGCCTGTGTTGCTACAACAAGAAACACACTGAGAAGGTCAGGGGTAAGGCCGGGCCAGATAGCGTCTGAGATAGTCATTATCGAGCCGTCTATGAAGGTTTCTATCTCATAATATTTCTGATGAGGAATAAATATGTCATCACCTATTCTTTCGAATTTAATTCCAAGACGACGGAAAGAGTCAGGTATTATTCCAAGATTATCGTAAGAGGTATTCCTGATAGTGATCTCAGATTCTGTAATTGCAGCCAGACCGATGAATGAACCGATTTCAATCATATCAGGCAGTATTGTATGTGTGCAGCCGGTTAGTCCATCAACACCATCAATATAGAGAAGATTAGAACCAATTCCCTGGATTCTGGCTCCCATGGATACAAGCATCCTGCATAGTTGCTGAACATATGGTTCGCAGGCGGCATTATAAATTGTTGTCCGGCCTTTAGCCAGGACTGCAGCCATAATGATGTTGGCAGTACCGGTTACAGATGCTTCATCCAGATGCATATATGCACCCTTTAATTCCGGGGCTTCAACCTTAAAGAACGGATCGGATGAATCGAATTCGAATTTTGCTCCCAGTTTCTGAAAACCTGTAAAATGTGTGTCAACCCTTCGACGGCCTATTTTATCACCTCCGGGTTTAGGAATATAGGCTTTGCCATAACGGGCAAGAAGAGGACCAACGATCATTATTGAACCTCTCAGGCTTGAACTTTGTTTCCTGAATTCCGGCGTCTGAAGATAATCCAGATCTACATTGACCGCTTCAAAGCTTGCAACAGATGCTGACTCGCGGATAACCTTTACTCCCATACAGCTGATAAGTTCAATCAGCATATTAACATCACTGATGTCGGGAATATTCCTTATTATGACTTTTTCTGAAGTCAGAAGAATGGCGCAGATAACCTGCAAAGCTTCATTTTTGGCTCCCTGAGGTGTTATTTCTCCCTTAAGCGGTTTACCTCCATGAACAATAAATGTACCCATTAACGTCTGGTATGTCCTTTTTTCTTGACAAAGTTTTTATTCTGTGGCTTCCCATGAAGTTTCCCGGCAGGCTTCCGCTTGACAGGGGGTATAAGATCCCTGACTTCAAGAATTTTTACTCCATCTGTCATTTTCAGTTTTCCGGCGGACAATAATTTCATATCTTTTATTATTACCTCATCGGCTACCTGTCCACGGTTCCAGGTGATGTATGATTTTTTCATCTGGTTTACTATCAGAGTGGTGAGATATTCCTTCTCAGGACCTTCTTCCAATTCGCATGCTGAATCAATCATAAGTTCGATAATACGACCATAGTGAAGGAATCTTATATCTCCCTGTTTGTAAGGTACCTGTTTCGGTTTTTCTACGAATTTTGCCGGTTCCGGTACCGGATATGGTGAATCAATGTCAAGTTCGAAACTGGCAATCAGAGCCAGATGATCCCATAGCTTATGTTTAAAATCGCCTACATCACGAAGATGAGGATTCAGATTACCCATTATTGAAATTATGGTCTTGGCAGCACGGTTCCTTTCAGCCCTGTCCTCAATGGTCTTAATATGATCGACCATCTTCTGAACATTCCTCCCATATTCAGGTAAAGCCATTCGCTTTCTCTGGGTATTATAATCGTAATTCATCATGCGTATTATATTTTATGCAAAGCTAGTAATTTATAACAAATTCACGCTATTATGTTGACTTCTAACTTACCTTTGATACCGACCAAAAAACTTCAGGCTCACTATGAGGAACATTTTATTCATATCGGTTATTCTTCTGACTACTAATATTCTTGACGCAAGGGATGGATATAAACGAAATCCAGATGTTGATATTATCCATTATGAATTTTCTGTCGCAGTAAGTGACACAAATAACATCATTTATGGTCACACATTGATATCTGTAAGATTTAAGGGAGATTTAAATACTATAGATTTCGACCTCAGGAATATTACGCCCGACGGGAAAGGTATGAAAGTGCGAAATCTGACATTTGACAAAGTGCCTGTAAAGTGGACTCATAAAGGTGATAAACTAATAATCACAATGGATGACCCGGTAAAAGCAGGATCTGACGGACTTTTTACTATTGATTATTCAGGAATACCGGCTGATGGATTAATCATTTCAGATAACAAGTTCGGGGACCGTACTATCTTTGCAGACAACTGGCCCGACCGAGCCCATAACTGGTTGCCCTGTGTTGATCACCCATATGATAAGGCAACTGTCGATTTTATAATTACTTCACCCGATCACTATGAGGTTGTGGGCAATGGTTACCTTGTTGAGGAGAGTTGCCTGGCGAAAAGAACAAAACTGACTCACTGGAGGGAAGATATACCGCTGGCAACAAAGGTAATGGCCATAGGTGCAGCACCTTTCGCATCCAGGTTTGAAGGGAATGTTAATGGAATTCCCGTATGGACATGGGTCTTTACCGAAAACAGAAAAGAGGGCTTCAATGATTATCAGGCAGCATTAAAACCGATGGCCTTTTATAGCGAGCTTATTGGTTCGTACCCATATGAAAAACTGGCAAATGTACAATCCAAGACCATCTTCGGCGGACTTGAAAATGCAGGTTGTATATTTTATGCTGAGAATTCTGTTACTGGTCAGGGAAACGCCGAGAATCTGATGGCTCATGAGATTGCGCACCAATGGTTTGGGAATTCTGTTACCGAGAACGACTGGCATCATATCTGGCTTAGCGAGGGATTTGCTACATATCTTACTGCAGTATACCAGGAGAAAACATATGGCAAAGAAAGATCAGATGAGACTATGAAATCAGCCAGGAATCGCGTTATAGCCTACTATGGAAGATCACAAAGTCCGGTTATAGACACAACCAGCACGGATCTGATGAAATTACTTAATGCAAATTCATATCAGAAAGGCGCCTGGATTCTTCATATGTTAAGAGGAGAATTAGGAGATGAACTTTTCTGGAAGGGCATGA
>Ga0302271_10004231_pt1 | contig 11590 bp, 10 predicted proteins | sample III_Bog_N1_1_FD_198767 | JGI IMG/M metagenome (GOLD analysis project Ga0302271, IMG submission 198767) | Peat permafrost microbial communities from Stordalen Mire near Abisko, Sweden - III_Bog_N1_1 | ecosystem: Environmental > Terrestrial > Soil > Wetlands > Peat | place: Sweden: Abisko... | reverse complement strand
AAGCTCATAGAAACCCAAAAAAGACAAAACTGACCATGTCAAAGGAGAAATCATTCAGTTTCCTGAAACCTTCTAGCAAGTCAAAAGAAGAATCAAATTAACGAGAGTTAACCACAGCAAAGATGAAATCCCATCTTTTAGCTAGTTTTCGTAATCCACACTGCTAAGATAGCAGTTAATTTCCTAGGAATGCTAGAAATTTATACCAGACTCATCGTCATCCTAATCCTTGCAAGAGTCATTGAAACTGTAATTCTAGCAATCGATGAATTCATTTGATTAGTAGCTCTGTGTATCACCTTCAGGTAGCGTCCCATCGCTGAATTTTCTCTTACCAGATTCACCACTCTCAAAGAAGAGTATGGCTAATAGATATGAAGATTCGCTTGAAGATAACGATGAGAATATCATTAAATCGTAGATGTTCTCTTCGCATTAAAGTTTAGATAGATGTTCTCCTATTCGCTTAAGTAGAGTTGTTTAATCCCAAATGACTGAAGAAATATCTCCTGAAAAGATATCTAAAGGGATTAATAATGATGGCTAACCATGTTAGTAATCTAATAAATCCATCGAAAGTTCTAAAATAGTCCCATTATTTTTGAATAAATCTACTTCGATTTAATCATCGCTAAGAGTACCTTCACCAGCTAAACAAGAGACACAATAATCCTAACAATCACAGTCGAAACTCAAGTCTTTTCAGATACTACCTTAGCTCAACATCTAAAGGAGAAGTAAAAGCCTTTAGAATTCAAAGAAATAGGAAGCATAATAATAGCAATCTAAAGAAATTAACTGCTTTACTGAGTCGTAGCAGATATCAAAAGATGGCATGTTAAATCAAAACTCATTTGCTTCTTAAAGTTTCTCGAAAAGCATGAAGAATCTCATCGATTGTAGATAATCTCCTGCTAATTCTTTTAGATATCCTAATACTCCTTAGATTTCTCTTGATTCTCAAAACTGGAAGGCTTCGGTTATTCTTGGGATTCCTTAAAACGAAGAGAATAACCATAGCCATCATGAAGAGACTTCAAAAAGATAATCACTTGTTTCTGAAATTAAGTTATTTAAGAGTATTGTTATTTCACAGGACGAGGCTTAGTTAAGGAACAATAGTAATAGATCGTAAGGAATGTCACCAAGAAAGATACCATTGGGGAATATGAAATCGATTTTAGAAGAAAAAAATAAAGAAGAAGATGAGGAAGATGGGATTAGTCTTATTAGCAGCAGCAACAATGAGAAGGATTCAGAGAGAGGCAAAAATAGATAAGATTGTTTTAAGAAAAAGGATCTAGGCAATTCTTTGTAGAATTCATTGAAAGAATGGAAAGAATAATAAACCAAGTAGATTAGAAATCATAACAAGGGATGTAATCTAGGGGATTATGCTGGGAAAGGTTATGTAGGATCATCTAGAAAGTAACCGAGAGAGAATGAAACAAATCCGAAAGAGTTTTATTAAGAAAGCTCTTTCTAAAACAGAAACAAAAGCAGTGAAGAAGCCAAAAAGAAGAATAGCAAAGAAAGAACAAGATATGCCGAATTTATAGCAAATAGGAACTGCTACAATCAACAAGGGGATAACAATAACACATAAATGAATTAAAAATATTCAAATAGACTGAATAATGAAGTTTCAGAGAATATCTCGTAGACAACAACAACAGCATTTAATTTAGATCACTTTGGAGGATTCAAAACAACTGTGGAAATTACGAACAACACGAATGAAGCAAACAACAACAGTAACTCTCTTTCTGAAGACCCTTATGCGTAGTAGCTTTCTCCGATGTTTTCTAGGGATAATCGAGCCAAACCAGGAAACAGCAAAGATATAAAGTAGTCTTTTGAAAAAATCCAAATATCCAATGATAAACAATTCGATTTGCTGCTATCTGTGCAGTCTAGGAATAGAAGCTCTAAGAGTATGGCTAATATTGCAGCTAATAATAATAATAATAATAATAATAATAATAATAATAATAATAATAATAATAATAATTTAGCAACTTTTTTGAAACCTTAAATAATCTCTAAAGCTTCTTCTTTGAAAGAATTATGTTTATTCGGTGATTTCCATTCACGAAATAGTTATGCTTTAACTGCTCGAAATGAGAGAAAATCATTAGAGATTGGATTGAACGATGACCAAGCGATTAAGCAGCCTTTTGTATGCTACAATAATGCAATGTATAAGAATCCTAATGAACTCGAGAAGACTAAGGATCTTTTGAGAAGTGATGAGGGTTTTGTGTAGAAGTTAAAAAGTATATTATTTATTCCATCTTCAGCTCAAATCATATCTCAGCAGGTACAATTAAAATCTGAGGGTGCAAAATAAGACTAAAAGCAACCAGTCTCTCCCTGGGAAGAAGCAATCGTATCTTCTGAGAGAGCAACTCCCATTCCAATAGATTTCTTGAGAAAAACTAAAGAAATGTTAAAATCGGAGAGAATCAAAACAACTAATAGCACCTCGAAGAGCTTAAAAAAAGGAAAAACTCCAATATTTTTAGAAAGTACCTCCAAACCAAGGAAGCAATCTGAAGGTCTACCTATTCATATTCAATCATTTTCCCCTAGATAAGATCTGCTGTTTAGATCGCCTTAATCTCGAAATTGCAGCTACCAAGTGAATGTCTCTCCACCAATGTTAGTGAATAAATCATCATCTACTGATAATCTCATAGAGTAACCTTAAGCAGCAGTGATTCCGGCAGGTCCATAGATACTGCCTAAAACTATTAATTTTAGGAGAAGAACACCGATCGGATCCTTACATCATTGAAAAAGAATTAAAACAAAAAACACGAATGAGACACACGTTAATTGAAAATACGATGCAATCTTATGATGATTTCCTACAAGTATTTTCATAAATACGTGGCTTGTTCTGTTTAACTAAAAATCATGTAAGAGATTATGAAAAGAAACTACATAATAAAAACGCATAAATAACAAATTTACTTCTATATATTTGATAAAAAATGTGCTATTTATTAATTATGATTCTTGTATCAAAAATTTTCTTACCTCCCCACAAGTCAGCTGTTAATACTGTTGGATTTCATGTTTTGTTTAGCGTAATTTATGCTTCAGTTAGAATTTACTCAAATTTTGAAATAAAACACATTAAAAAAGTCTTTTCATTATTTTAATTATTTTTATTGTTTTTAATAGTTTTAAGTAATTCCCCTGATTTTATCTTACTTTTTTAATTTACAAATGAAAAACACAAAAACTCCCTAAAGTTGCTGCTAGATTAAGTGAATTGATCAATTTTTAAACTCATAATATTGAATTAAACTTCTGAAAATTATTGTGTTTTCTCTAGGATAAAAGAAAATAATAGCTAATTATACCCCTCTCCAAAAGGCAAGATCTCAAGATTGGGAAGGTTTGAGTGGATTTGTCTAGTTTCAGATAAGATCACGATTCATCACTTCATATTACTTGATTGTTATTCCCCCTGTCAAAAGAGATTTGTCGCTTCTCAAAATTTGCTTGAATTCATTCCTTTTCAACTTATTCATTCAAGTTTCATTCAAAAAAAGATGCTATTTTCTAACAATCCCAAATTCCTAAAATATCAGCAATTTGAAAATAGAGAAAATAGTTGGTATTTTCATTCTCTCAATCTCTGAGCTCTCTTCTTTCAGCAAACGATTCTTATCTTTCTCTAAATAAAAGTGGCAAAAGCGCTTTAGATTATATTCCCAATCTAATTTGTGGAAGTAATCTAAAAAATGGTTATTAGTCTACTCAATTAGCACTTCCTTCTCTGCGGGTGAAATAAATCAAAATACAAATTCTTTTTGCTTAGTTTTAGATCCATACGAAGCAGCAAAATACACCTTCTTTTGGAATCCTTTCTTCCCCCAACACAAATAAAGATTTTTACTTACACTCAATGATTATATAAAATTCCTATTTTTTTTGTGATTCTGAATTAGAAACAACCTCATTATGATTGATTATGAGGGGGGATGAAAAGAGTAGTCTTTTTGATAAAAAAACAAATAACGAAAATTACAGTCTTGAAGCGAACTCAATGAAGAAGCAAATCTTCATCTTAAGGAAACAACAAGCATGGCAGATATTACGCTTATTTTTCTTGAAGGAAGCAAATCCTTTAGTGAGTTAGTAGTCTAGAAGCCCAGCTACAGGAATCTTCTTGCTGATGTTTGAGAATCTCTTTTTACTGTGTTGCGCGCTGTTTCGACATTCTGATTTTGACCTTAAAATGCTTGATTCGAAGATATATTATGCAGTCCATCAAGTGAAATCATTAGTTCACCTGTCCTCGAGTGGATTGAATACTCTTGTGTCTGTGTTTTTAGGGTTAAATCTATGCATAATTGGACTCATTATTACCTTGATTGCAGTATTCTATTAAGAACAAAGATAAAAGCAAACATAAGTGAATTAGCTGAATAAGCAAAATAAATCCAAGAATACAAGCGATGGCATTAAAGGATAATTGGAGTTAATTATGAGATTTACCAGCAGTGTGTATAGGCCAGTTATATTCCCAGTGAGTACATTTGTCTCCTTTTTGACTATTTCTGATCCTAGAGGGCCAATCACATTGATCTTTACCTGCATGATATGTAAAACCATATGATTTTAAGTTAAACAATGGATTCATTTATTAATTTGTTAATTTCCCAAATAAATCTATCTAAAAATGGAATTTATTTTTGGGAGATTACATCAATTTTTAGCCAATAATAATGATAAAATATATCTCATTGAATAACTTTTTCTTCTTTTTTTTTTTAACTAAGGCTTGGGATTGACTGATTGCGACTTCAACTATGCGCATTTTTCTTAAGATTGGCTAGCTAAACCATACCATATCACTCGACTTTTAATAATTCTCTTTGAAGCATTTGCATTCTTAAGTCTAGTTCACTTCAATGAACTCACATATATCATAATCTTGTAGTTACATTTCGGTATTAAATTCCTTGTAGAAATCCTTATTGCGCCTTGCTGGAACAAATCAGCTCTCGGATTCAACTGCTGGATATTACTACTTTGCTTAGGATCATCAATAATTTTCTTTTTTGGATTTCATTTCATCGATAACTCCGAGAAACTTTCAATAACGCTCATTTTACTTGTAATTGATCTCCCTTTCAGTGGTATTCTCAGCTTAGGTCTGCTACGATTTGAAGAAACTTACATGAAAACACAATTCTAAGAAATCATGAAGCAAGCGCAAGAAGAAACAGACGAAGATCTTCACAGTTTAGACTACAAACCATATGGTTTAAAGAATTTAGATAGATTAGTTCGATGCAACTTCTTTAGCAGTGGGAATAGTCTGCCTAAATAAGAGCAATATGCGATATTTCTATACAGCGCCGTGTCTTAAGATTGGTTGAATAGCAACGAAGAAAAAGTTGTTGAAGTGTTTGAAATGAAAGCAGCTAAACGAGAGTTAACGAATATAATCGCTAAGAAGTTTGAAATAGAAACAAAAAGAACGAAATCAAAGCAACAATTATATTTCTATTTAGCATTTCTGCTATGGGTGTCCAAGAACTACCGCTTGTTTTGGTTGATTTCTAGAAAACTCAAGAAATAAGATAAATCTATTGGATTCAAGAGCACTTAGATAATTAATTCTGTGTGCGGCAGATTCAGGGAATACAAGAGAGATCTAGAAAATACACTTACAAGAGATGCCTCGTTAGGATCAGCTAATAATCAAAAAAACTAGCGATTTGGATAACAATCTTCATCGATTGATCCATTTTACAGAGGATTTCTGCGTGTACTTGATTTTGAAGTGCATGTTAATTATTCATATTAGCTGATTAACTAGACAGCAAAGTTAAAGTTAGATTTACTTGAGTTGATGAAGGGAAGGAACATCGATTCGAAGTAATTACTGAAGTAACTGACATAACTCGAAGAAGATTTGTATAAGATACGATACCATATTCTTGGGGCTGCGTAGATCAACCCTAATAGCTTAGAAGTCGCTGATTTGTAGCTTCTTTTTATGAAATGTCTTGCTTTTACATCCGATGAGAGGGCACTCAAGTCAAAATGGAATAGGCATAAGAATACGAGTCATAATAGTAGACTTAGCTGGAAATATGGTAATCATAACAATAATAACTCCTAGCAATTGTTGTCGCTGAAGATGTTTGATAAAAACTAATGCGTGATATTTGCTGGATTAGAAGATCAATTCCATCTGAGAATCATCTATGCTTCGACTAATTTCAAAAGAATCTTTAGATCGCAACAAATCGAAGCTGAAAACACACTTCTATCTGGGATAATGCCTGGAAATATCTCCAAAATGCATCATAAATATGTGAAAAATTATCTCACTGAAACGGATTCTGAGATCTAGAGTTTAAAGGAAAAATATTTTATTCTAAGTGGGAAATTCAACTCAAATGGCAAACTAGCTGAGGAATAATCGCAGAAGACAATGAGTGATAAGCTACTCTTTGGCGTTATTAAGAGTCCCAAAGCTGCGTTTATTATCACTCCGATTTCTGTGGAAGTTAAGTTAAACACATTCAATGTAGGATAACTGGGATTTTCCTCTCGAATTGAAAATATAAACAGCCTATTAGACTACATAGTGTTCTCGTAGACTTCCTTGCAGACAATCGGAATGACTGAGAATATCTACGATGTGTTCGATGCTGTGAATAGTGAATTTTGTTAATCTGCAGAGAAGTTTAATTTGAAGTAACTTTTTCCGTTTTTGATGGCCAAACATGAAGAGAACGATTTGCAAAAACAAGATAACCATGAGAATGATATGTATTCTAGATCAATGAATTGCTTTATTCTTATGTTTAAAAAAACTCAAAGCGTAGCTGGAGGAGGGAGAAATGTTCTTAAGAAATCTAAACAATATGACGATTCTTAGTAGTCTTACAAGAATTACAATAAAGATACAGAGAACATTCATATCAACATAAAAACTGGCAGTTAAAGCCTACTCTAAGTGAATACCAACAGCAACAACAATAACAATTACCTGAATTAGATTCACAGTAATCTTGAGAGCAATGCATTTCTGCTTAATTCGAACAATCTCAGCACGAACATTGTGAGCACATAAATTCCAAGCACTTAATTCTATGCTTTAAGTGTAGCTGACACTTCCAAGCTGATTGCGACCAAATCCAATAATAGCGTTTCTAAACTAGATAACCTAGCGAAGTAGAATATCGAAATAGAAATCACTAGTAAGAATGACTTATCGAATTTACTGAACTAATAAAACAATGGAACTCTAGAAACCAGTCATATCAATGTGCCTAATATTACATGCAAGACAGTCTCCGCTAATGATCTACTTGCGCATGATGAAAGCACTGAGTCGATATCAAGTACCAGCTAGTAGAGTTTACCAGAGAAACTTAACAATTAATCAAACGAGAACAAGGATAACAACAAGTAGAACAAGAAAAACATTGGTTATCTTCCAAACAGCAATCTAGTTGTATTTTAAGTGGAGATTCAGCTGATTGACTTGTGCTATCTGTATCTATCAGACATGTAGGCAATTTAGATCTCAAGAATCAGAAAATTAAATCCAGGGGAATCTCGTCAAGAAATATCTTCCTTTGTGCAGAAACACTATTAGACTTACAAATAATTGTATCCATAGGAAGTACTTGAGCTGTTTATGGGGAATGCAGCATAGCCCTTACCAACAAGTCCTGCTGAGTCTAATGTACCTCCATAAAACAATAAAATCTACCCTGTGAGATAATCACGGCCTGTTGCTGCTGCTCCTTATGAAGAATTCTCAATATATCTAGACCCCCATAACGCATAGTAATAGATCTAAGAGACTACTAACATAGCAAGTTAGAATACATTGATCATCAATAGTAATAATGGTTTTAATACCAGTAGCTTTGGAGGAGGGCAAGATGATCTCCACAACCGATCATTTGATGTCAAGAATCATTAGAGTGTATCTTCTAACAAAGCTGTTTCAGGGTAATCTTCATTCTTGAAGTTTTCACTTTCTCCTTAAAATTAACTTGTAAGTTAAGAAGAGTAGATGAAACTGCAATTCTCGAATAATTCAATGGTTGCAGCTGAGAACCATGAAGGATCTAGATTAGTACAAAATGGTATTTTTCACTTTCCGACATCACCTGTTTCAGTCGTATTCAGTGATATTGGAGTGGCTGATGAGTTACAGAACAAAGAAACCCAGTGGGTGTTAAAAAACAAATTAATCACACAGTAATAGCAGTAGAATAAAATGATAAAGACTTATAATCTAAATGATAATTAGAATCTCAACAATAAGCTGATTAACAACTAATTCACAAGAAATCAAGTCAAAAAGATTAATCCATTAAAAGAAATGAGTGCTTCAAGATAAATACCTCCTAGCTTTAATAAGAACATTATTCTAGATGATAACGCAGTGATCAATGAGTAGTTTTTGATTTAAGAGCTTACAACAACGTAACGGTTTTTAGTTAAAACTGATAATAGCAATGCGATTCTTGAGGAATCTGAATAAATCAGCTCAGCTTCGAGAGAACAGCAAAGCAGTAGTATGCATAAGAAGAAAAGTATTAATGATCAAAGGAAATCAATAATTACGAAAGGGAGAAACTCCAAGAAATCTTCAAAGTATTTAGCGAATAAGAATAATAATTACCTCGATTCAGATAATAATCCTAAAACTCATCATGGTAGCAAGGACAGTGATGATTAGAATGAAGAAATCATAGGGGATAAACTAAGAAAGCAACGAGAAGCATTAGCGGATATCGAATCACATCGATCGAAGACGTCATCAACAACATCCGAAAAAAAAAGCTTCGTAAAGTTTCTGAACGGAAATGAAACTTCCCAAGCGATAGCTACGATCGATTACATTGGATATACATGCTATCTCGTGATGGTTGGGTTGACGATATTCAATTTCATCGAAGTCGATCAATAAATCAGAACTTCCTACTACGATAATCAATTTATCACTTGGCCGATGAAGTACTCCGCATCGCTTTCGAATTTATTCATAAATCTAAACGAGCAAATGCTGATCTCACAAGGCGATCTCTCTTCTGATGAGTCTCTCCCAACGACTACTCTCAAAACAGAATATATTGCTACACTCTCCGCGAGCATACCCAATTTAGTATTAATATGGAGAGAGTATGTCGCTGAGTCGTTTAGGATAGGAAACAAGCGCAGTGTATTTAGATTGATGAATGAGAGAATCCATGTGTTTTATTTTGGAAGAAACTTCGATTCACTCAATTTAGCTGGGATTTCTTCTGTTCCGACTGGGTTTCCATTGCTTCCGTACAAAGACACAGTGCTGAATGCCGGTGTGTTAATGTCTTCGCAGATTTAACGATATACAGCTGGATTTGTGGGGAAATCTGAATTCTACATGGAAACCAATTCCATGAATATTGTGAGTTCCATGAATCTCGTTGTCGCTGACATGAAAGCTGAAAAGGAGTACAGTGACAATTACATACAAACCAATCTAATTCAGTTGATGATAGTTATCATAGTGATTTCCTTCGCGTGTTTGCTGGCATTGATCCCATTGTATTCATTTATACAGTACAAAAGAGGAAAATTGCTGGAATTGTTTAGTACTTTTTCGCTGGTGGAAATCGAAGGGATGGCATAGACTATACATTAAGCAATGCTAGGCAGTCGAAAGATGATGAAATCTATTAAATAACTGCCTTAAGTTGCAAGGAGAATCACGGATATCAAGAGACAGCCCTTAGGGAGCATGTCACCCTTGCCTAAGCTCAACTTTGGTCTGATTTGTATCGCTGTTCTAGCATATTTACTGATGCTGTCTGGACCGATTACGAACAGTTTTTTGACCGATAATTATATTACCTAAACCAAGGTTCTTCTCACCACCAATAGTACAATTTCCTTCATTTTGCCATCCAACAATTGATTCTTGTATTTTATTAATTTTTTGTATCTTTTGTCCAATAATTATGAAGAACGCATCTACGACATCGAAGGTTACATGTAAAACATCATGCAAATCAATTACCTGTGCTTAATCCTCAAAATCAGACCTTCATCAAAGAGTATCACACTCGCCCTCTACCTCAATAAAGCTCTTGATTTAAACAATCAAATTCCAAATCTCAAAGACGACATTTCTAACATCATCCTTGATGAGCAGAACCTCTCGTAATCAAATCAATCCATTTTTGTCAAAACTGTCCTTTTTCTAATAGTTTTCTTACCATCTTTTCTCGTTTTACATTTTGATTGTGCAGATCAGGTTCAGACGATTTTAGTAGTTTTTTCTTTGCTGCAATGAAAAGCGATATCTGCAAAGTTTTCACTGATTATCCTGAATATTCTACAGCACATCTCTTAGAGTCACTAGGAAATTGTGAAAACCTCAATAAAGGATCACTCAAAAAAGGCTTTTCTGCTTCGATGACTGATTTTTTTTCACTTTTCCCAACATTCACTTCACTGTACAGTATTTCGACAAGCTCAGATTTAGCTGCAGCAATAGATGAAATCAACAATACCGGCTTCGATGTGAAGGATTTCGCTGATTTTAATCAGTTTCTTGTGGATACTATCGAATCCTTTGGAAAATTCTTGGACTTGCAATATCAGAATAAATTCAATTTTATAGAGAATTTTCAAATAGGTGTTATGCTGTATTAATTAGTAGTGATGTCGCTGATATTCCTCGCTGGCTGGTATAAATTTAGTTCACATTTGAATCGGCAATTCGCTGGGACAAAAAGATAGCTAAGGGTACTAAGTATCAACTCACTTATTGAAAATAACTATGTCATTGCTTATTTCAAGAAACATCACAAATCATCATGAGCAATAACACAAACTCAATAGATAATAAGCTAGAGTCAAGTTTGGTGATGTGCAAATATTCAATAAAAATTTAAGATTCATGTTAGTTTAAGCAATATTTTTCATTGATGAAATAATTGTAACAATAATGTAAATTAGGTTAAAAATCAAATGCCTATTAATTTGGAAAGTTTGTCAAATTATTCAACTGTTGTTGCCTGGTTAAGTCTTTCTTGGATTGTCAGAAAGGGAATATTTTTATGGTAATCTTAGACTTTTAAAGATATTCGAGTTTGTTTAATCTTTAACTTTTCGCTAGTTGTTTATTTGTTAAAATGAGGTTTTTTGAGGGAAAAAATACAAATTATTTTGAAACACATAAAAAATAGTTTTTCAAAATAGGATTTGATAGATTTTCAATAAGATAACCTCAGATTATCTCATCTTATCCTAAAGCTACTTTTGATTGTGAGGAAGTAGTCCAAAATCAAGATATTCTCCATGTATTGTAGTAAAAATAAAAATATTTGTTCTGTCTTTTGATATTCCCATTGGATCGAATCTAAAAAATAAAATATTGTCATGGAAGGGAGGGGAGAATGAGCTTGATTTTTTCACATAATTGTTTTCTTTTTCTTCTTCTTTTTATGCAACTTTCTTAATTGAATTGCTAGAGATTTTATTTTTTTGTTTAAACTTTTCCTTGATGAAAAAGACTGTCAGATTTCAAATCTCAAATTACGAATAAGTA
>Ga0302271_10004230_pt1 | contig 11590 bp, 11 predicted proteins | sample III_Bog_N1_1_FD_198767 | JGI IMG/M metagenome (GOLD analysis project Ga0302271, IMG submission 198767) | Peat permafrost microbial communities from Stordalen Mire near Abisko, Sweden - III_Bog_N1_1 | ecosystem: Environmental > Terrestrial > Soil > Wetlands > Peat | place: Sweden: Abisko... | reverse complement strand
TTAACAATAATATTAGTATCAATCATACATTAATTTAGTCCCTTGGATATATCGCTAGATTGTCTTGTTCTTTAATGGTTACACTTCTCTAAAAACCTTCAATTTGAAAATTGATTTAGATTTCCAGATCGGATGATTATACTTAATTAATAAAATCAACAGATACTTTTGTTATCAAAGTCCCCAATTCCATGTATATATTTGTGATACTTTTGTATTCTAGAAGAAAAAAATAATTGATTTCAATACTCACTTCCCTCCCCGCAAATCTAAACCATACTTTTGAGACTATGCTAATTAAAATTCTAGGTTCCTTGAAGCTCCAAACAAAGTGAATAACTCTCGAATTTGATCTTAGATGTTCCTAAAGAGCGATGGTCTTACAGAAAAGTATTTTCTTTGATTCTTCTTTCCAAAAAATACAATAAAAATCATAAATATCTCAATAAAAACAAAAGATAAATAGAATAACTTAGATTACTAAGCCTACTTACCAACAATGGGAGCAAGTTTTTCTTCAGTGTAAGAAGATAAGCTAAGACATGTCAAGGGAGATATTTTCGTAAATGTGAACAAAACTAACTTTGTGAGTAATGAGCTTATTTCAGGGACACTCAGCGTTAATCTCCTGGAACCCTTCCAAGGTCATATTCTCTAGATAGAATTAGAAGGAATAGAGAGTATTAAGTTCATCTAGCCAGCTCACTACTCAGCTGGTATCCGCGGTAAGAGAAGAGGAGCAAGGGGAGGAGGCTGTAGAGGTGCAGTTCATGTGGATGGCAAAAAGACATTTTTGAATTTTGCCATTCCAATTTATGATTTTTCTCAAGGGAATAATTCACCAGGTTTCAAAATCTAATCAGGCCAGTGGTAAATACCATTTGAAATCTCAGTAGCTCAGCAGTTAACTTCAAGTTTCTCTTTCTTCGAGAATGATTCAACTAATGGATCTATTAAATACAATCTTCGTGGAAGCATTTTGTCTACAGATCCAAAGGCCAAGCATTTTTCTGGGTTCTAAGAAATATGCATTTCGTAAATAAAGATTGCACCAGTAGTCATCCCTTAGATCTAATCGGCTGTGAATAACCCAGAAACCTTTTATTGCTGTCATAATGGGGTGATGAATATGAGTGCTTCAATTGAAAAAACGATTTATTTTCCTTCAGAGATTATCAAAGTGAATTTAAACTGTGATTTCAGTAAATACAAGGGAAAAGTTACATCTCTCACAGTTAGTTTCTTTGGGAATCTATAATTACTGTCATTGAATCCTCCTGCTGTGAAAAAGATTCAAAAAGACAAGAAGCAAGTCGTTGTTTCGGTGAATGGACCAAAAGTCACAGGTGTTGTGGAATTCGAAGTGCCGAAAGATATAGCTTACACAACTTTTGGGAGTCTAATTTCGCTGAGTTACTAGATCACTATCTAGCCAGATGTTGAAGCGTCTTGTCATTTAGCTCAAAATCCACCTTTTATGCTAATTGCGATGATTTATCAAGCAAAAGATTAGTAGTCTCATAATTCATAGAGTAACTTACAATATCCATAGATTCAACCTTAATAGCATCCAAGTAACTGGCATCCAGTGCAGCTCTAGCAATCACAATTCAATGAAAAACAAGCATTCGCTGCTCAATAATAGTAAGGTAAATAGACAAATGACCAGGAATTATCGTTGTTGTAGAGTATGAGCCAAGCTCCAATGATGTATCCAGCAGGAAGGACTCAACAAAATGTGTCATACATATGAAAAATACATGTTTAATAGAACACTTTTTAAAGTGTGTTTGAGTTTAAAAATGTCACATCAATGATTTTACTCATACATCTCAAACTGAAAATTCTAAATAGAACTATTTTATTTGAAAATTATGTTTAGTTTGCATCAAAATTTTTATGAAAGAAAAATCTAAAACCAATAATGCAACACACAAAAGCATGCAATCTATTAAGAACAAAATAACAATTAAGTTCACTATATTTCCTATTTATGAATCAAGATGACTCTTCAAACCAGAGATCATGCAGGACTTACACAGGATTTACAACTAGGCACCATTTTACAGCTCGCTTAAATGCCATGATCTCAAGTAAATAGCTTCTGAATTGATTGATCTCCTTATTTCCAATCGTTTAGAACATGTAAGATTGAACCTCTATTAGTTTAATCATTTGGCCTGTGATTCCATGTGTATAGATTCTCCTAGTTAGAATGTTAGTGAATTTTTATTTATATTCATCTGAGCCATCCAATTGATAGAGAGGTACCTCTGGGTTGGAAAGATCTGAGAACTCCTGAAAAAATATTTCCCTAAATTAATTAGTTGGGTCTTTAATGTAGAAATATTTGTTTTTTATTAATACTAAACTCATTGACATAACTTCAATTTCTTTTGTATTGCATGAAGGCGAATATTTCTGAATTTGCATCTGCAAGATTTAGAATAGTTCTTGTTTTTTGAGTAAATCACAATCAAAAGCTGATTGTACATCTGTGAGAGAATTAATCCTCATAAATTAAAGGTGTTTACTATTTTTAAGCACAGCTATCACTTCGTTTACTGTTGAAGATTTACTGCCAAATAATTAGTAGTTTCGAGTTATCTTTTCTTTTATTTTCTTAAAAATTTCGTAGCAAAAGAGGATAATCGAGCACACTGCAGAAAATTAAAAAAACTCAATGGCAATATTCTACAATTACCACTTCTAATCGTAATTATTATGATTATTGTCAGCTATTGCACTAGATTAAACTAACAGATAGATCATTTCTAAAGTCTAGCTAGCTTTGACTAACGCTATGGATAATTGTGTCTGTAACTGAAATTGTTTGAAGTCTAAAATATCCCAATTATCACTAAAAAATGGTGCATAATTGGCAGGACAATTGCACAGAATCTAAATGAATCCAGCAATAAATCCAACTTCAAGAGGGTTTTCAGTGTTTGCGTTGAAGAAATCTAGTTTAAGGATACATATTATGGCCGTTTCTGCAATAAGAAAAGTGATTTTGATAGCAAGTAACTGAAGAAAATCACTTATTAATGGGCTTAATAAGCAGGACATTGTAAAGAAACCGTGTAGGGAGGATATTCCCAAGAAAAGAGAAATAAGCTGAAACCAATTCGTTCGGACCATAGGGGTTTTGTTAAGAATGACAAGAAAGTACAGTGCTGTTAGACTCTTGATGAATAGAGCCACAATTAATTGAAGCCCAATCAGCATGTTGAAGTAAGAAAGTGCATGAACTTAGGAAAAGAAAGTGTAACTTTATGGTTGGTGGAAAGGTTATGAGTTGCTGAGAGTATCTTTGGTACTGAATAGTTCTCTCCACGAGATTAGATCTTGGAATAGAATGATAAATGCTGTCACAACGATATCTGAATTAAAACTATATTATGATTTCAGATTCAGTTTCTCAGCCCCAAGCAGACATCTAAAGACCTAGCTTTACGGTAAGGGTTTATCTTTGGAATAAATCAGAGGAATCGTATTTTGAAACATAAAGTACACCCTCAAGAGCTTATAGATGACCAAGCTTAAAGCGGAAAGAACAAAAAAAGACTAATTCTCAGAGAAACTGAATGCTAATGTGCATTAACAGAGAAAGACATAGAATACAATCGTGTAGTCTAGTAGATCAATAATAGAGATTGCCATTGAATTAATTAGTTTTTTTTGTTTTCAGAAAGTCTTACAGAGAGTAAAGAGAGCAGTTTGTGTTGTTGTTGTTGTTGCGCAAAGTTGCTGATATTGTTATTAATTACGCTTCTTTTTATGACGCTATTTCTGTTTCTTTTCCTGAGCGCTTTGTTCTTTCATTGATAAAGAATATATCGAAATTAGGGATATTATTTAATATCTTCAAACCAAAGCTAAAGTTGTGAAAATTAATATTTAGTTTAGGTTAATTTTCTTATTATTACCAAACAAAAGAATCAAGTGACTAATTATTGTTTGCTGTATTCACTAAGATATACAATCAACTCACTCATTAATCTTAGATAAACTGTACTTCCTTTTGAGTTGTTGGTTTTTCGATCAGTTTAAGAAATGATTCATAACAATAAGAAGAAACATTTAGTTTCATTATTTTTCCTTACAGAATGGCAACAACAATTTTAGATTAAAGATACTCTAATTGATATTCTGTAATTCATATTATTCTTTTCTATCTGAATATCATATCATTAAACATAGCTCATTTGATTACTGATGGATACAAACACACACACGCACACAGAATTTAAATACAAGACTTTGTTTCACTCTGTGTTTGGAAGCATATTGCTTGCTGCTATTTATTTCTAGAATTGCTTGTTTAATAGTTGTGTTTTGTTCCAAAATGAATCAACCATCACTGAGAGAGAATAAGAGCAATAATGAGTCCATAAAGACCAAGAGCTTCAGCGAAAATGAGGATCAAAATCATACCGACGAAGATCTTATCTTGTTAAGCATTGGCTCTAACACCAGCGTCACCTACAATACCAATAGCCAAACCAGCAGCCTAAAAACAAAAAGATTATTATTAGTCTACAACGCAATTCTCCGATGTAATATCATTATGAAATAAATATGAAAACTCCTAGAAAAACTGAATAAATTATTTTTACGAGAGAAGAGAGACCGCAGCAGAGACCGGCAGCGAGATGGGAATAAGCTTAGTAGTTGGTGTAGGCGTCCTTGGGGATCTTCTGAACAAGGATAACTGCGACAATCATACCATAGATACCCAAGATACCAGCCATGACAACTGGAATGATCGATTTCATGATCAAATCAGGTTTCAAGACACCCATGGAGGTAATACCAACACCGGATTTAGCAGTGCCGTAAGCTGCACCAAGATTGGCGAAGACTAGAGCGGAAGCAACTCCGATGAACCCAAAGAAATAGGCGATGTTAGTGTCGTTAGCGGAGACCATTTTATGAGCTAAGATATGCTGTTGGTTGTTTTTCTTCTTCTTCTTTGAATTTCTTTCTTTAATTTAATATTTTTATTGTTTGTCTTCTCCTGTGATGCCCTTCCTTTCAGCCCCAGATTGTCATTAATCTCCCCTATATTTATTTTTATTTCTTTATTCTGTCCCTCAAATGGACCATTTTTCCTAGGTCTTCAGGCAGTCAGCTAAGTATTGAGTAGATAGAAAGATATTATTAGACAAACCAAGGTGATGATGATTTAGTTAAGGATTTTCTTGAATTCTCTTAGTCTCTCTCTCTCTGTTTCTCTTTCGATCTCTTCACAAGAAATCTAAACACGTTAGAAATCTTTAAGAAATATTAGAAAAACTAACTTCGACGAAATTAACTAAATAATTAAACAAAGGAGAACTCCCTATACGCTCATTCTCTCAAATATTACTGTTTTCTTCCTTTTACCTCTCTTTTACATTCAGATGATAAACGTTTATTTATTCCTTTTAAATACTTGCTTTTATGTGTTTTCTTTTTAACTTACCATCATCTTCAAGCCAATTTAACCTCCCCTTTGAAAACAGTATTTATTTTCATGGTTATCTCAATACCAAATAATCTTTAAAATTAACTTACAATTTCCTTAATTTCTTCCCAGTCTTCTGTCCTGCCTCTTAGAGAGAGAGTTTAAAACATCAGCTGTCTGCTAAAATAATTCCTAAGAAATAAATATTCTTATTAATAATTTAATCCGCGAAGGAAAACACAGCTCAAAGGGCGGTAAATAATTAAAAAAATAACAACTATATTTCTCTTCAGCACAAGACAATTAAGCCAACCGACACACTCACACTCTCGTGCTTAAAAGAACACATGTACAGACATTATCTAACTCCTCCTTCAAATGGCTTTGGAAATAGTAATTTCCAAAGCGCTGGTGATCATCAGAATGAGCTATTTGTGAATGCTCACAACACAAGTAGCAGCAGCAAAGCTAATTTGCCGTTTAGCTCCACATTTTATGGGGGATCTAAGCGAGCACACAATACAACTTACACTAACAATCGAGTGGACTTCTCACCATACTCAGCGAACAGGTAAAAATAACTTTTGAAAATACTCATAGAAGGGTAGATGGGAGAGATATCGCATATAAGGAGAATTAGAAATAGATCCTTAGATGATGGATCTCACAGGGGGTTAAGCAATCAGATTTTCTAGAAAGTTAGAAAGCTGAACTAAAAAATGCTTCTTTTTTTGAAATACTGTTTTTTGTGTGATGAAAAATGAATCCAGTAAAGCTGCAGCGGGTGAATCATACTCTTACGCATCAGGTACTTCTCGTTTGTCAGAAAAGGGATAGCAGTAATAGTAGCCATAGAACTCCAATGCGTCTCCTTTGTTTTCGATGAGCCAAAGAAAGTAGTAAGATGAATGTTTCACAGATTTCGTGAATGAAAGTGCTTTCTCTTAGCCCTTGACTTCTTGTAAAAAGCAACTCAATTTCAATAACTGCTCGAATTCGAACAGCAATAACTCAGCTGAATGGCAGTAATAATAACAATAGCAGTCGAGGTAAAATCAAGTCTATGATCTTCTCAGTAGATTTAGAGAAGCCTCAAATAGCAGACTAGCTGATAATTCAAGTGCTAAAACTGAAGGAAGATTGTATGTATCGGCATAGAAAAACACATTGAATAATCAATCCACTACTACTGCCCCTTAATCAGCTTTAGCTTAATAAATGGAATCTGCTTTCAAGTAACTGTAATCCAAAGAGCAATAGCAGAGAAATCTACAGTTGACTCCATCACGTTCTGGTGCTCCCTTGGCTTCATCATCAGCATCTTCATCTGCTACTCCATCGAAACAATAAATCCAAGTGCAGATCCGTGAACCCCTCCGCCCGATGAACAGTTATTCCAATTATCAACAGTAATAATAAGCTGAAGAAATAAATATTAGTTCCAAGAGGAATCACTATTCTCCATTGAATAACAAAAACAACAGCAATAGTAGTAGTAATAACAATCTTTGCTATTAAGGATCATAACAGCAATTTCAGTAGTAATAAACCTCCGCCAGTCATAGTCGGAATTGTTCCCCATTAAGTTCGCTGTTGAAGCCATTGTCTATCTGCTTTAACACAGCCAGCCACAACTCAAGAAGTCTCACACCTGTTAATAATAATAACAATCATAACAGTAATGCTACTAATATTACCAATCCAAACATGAATAGCAGCAGAAATAATAACTCTACAACTAAACAGCAATCTTCTTCATCTTTTTCTCAGTAGCGCCCATCAGTTCACTAGCAGAATTATCTACGCAATTATCTTATGCCAAAATAGTCACAATAACCAAATACTTACTCCAAATTGCAATAATGTCTGACTCCTCCTAGTCAGAAGAAGTAATCTGAAAACTATGGTACTCTCACGCAAGAAAGTAGCTTCTCTAATGTTCAGAACCCACATAACAACTCATCTAGAGGCAGACCTAGTGAAGAATATGCCTCCTCGAATATACAACGGACTCCATCGAAGACACCAGTAGCTATCCCTTGCAATAATAACTTCTTCGAGGCATGGAACAATAATAATAACAATAGCAGTGCTGGTTAGAAGTCATAAATGATGATGAAGCCTTGTTTCAATCCTTAAAGCCATATGAACAGCAGCAACTACAGTAACAATGATAATAGTCACAATTTCTCAGGCAACTTCGCCAACTTAGCAAGCAGTAACAATAAGAGCAGAAGTGCTAGCCCATTAGTCAAGAATGATTGCTCGAAGAACAATATCTTTAATTTCGTGAATGACAAAGATCAAAGTCATTTCTCATGCCATAACTATGATTATTCCACGATTATCAACAACTAAACTACAAATAACATTAATACTAATAATACACCTTCTGCTATGACATCCACGACTACAGGTGGCATGGCTGATAACTTCACTGCATTTATAATGAACCACACTAATAACAACATTCTGAGTAGCCATAATAACCTCTCTAGAGAAGGATCTCCATTTTAGACACCTTTGAAGAGTGCGTGTAGTAGCATACTGCAGCCAACTCAATATGGGATTGCTTCTTCTGAGAAACAATCGAAATCACATGTTTAATAGACTAATAATTTATTATTCCAGTCAGCTGCTGCAGATTCACCTCGATTCAACGATCAGATGGATTTACAAATCAAAAATGCAAGAAATAATAACAATAACACAACTACTACTCTCAATGTGATCAACAACAACAACAACAATAGTAATAACAATATTGTCATTGCTAAAGCAAATAGCTACAGCAACAATAATTCTGCCAACTAAGGCATTCATGTTTGCCAAGATGCGATGAAAATGACTCATAGTGGAAATGATATGTATCCTAACGAAGAATGCGCAATGAACTAATTACCAGTTTCACTGCATGCCCAGCACTCACCCATCATGAACACTCTAATCGATGGACAACACACCTAAACTGCTATTGATATCAACAGCCATCATATGAACAATCAACAGCAATAACATCATCAACAACAATAATAACTTGCAGCAAACCATAATAATCCTATGATTTGTCCTTCAGGTGATATTTTCCCTAACAATGATGTGCTTTCTAACTATCGCTAGAAGCAAATAGTCTATGAAGAAGCAATAGACCAAGCTGATTAGGGTGTCAAGAATGTATTCAAAAAATTCGATGTGCTGCTTAAGACAAGACTAGAAGCACTCGCTTAATCGAAGAGCAAATCCAACAATGCTAACAACAACATCAATTACCACAACAACACTAATAGTAACAACAGCCTCAATAACAGCACCAATCACAGTAACAATGGTAGAGTCTTACTTTCGATGAAACCAATTAACCCTTTCAACTTGCCAGTATCATCATACGAACCAGTGTTTGTTACTCATGATTAAAAGCTTCAACAACCTTAACAACAACCACTACAATCAGGAATTAATGTACCTTCAGCTGTTTCCGCAGGTATTAATCAATTCACAATTCCAACTGGTAAATTATCTTAAGCAGCAGTAGTAGTAACACCTATTGCAGCTGGAGGTAATAATAATATTCCTGAAAGATCTGCATTAAGTTATTAGCCATAATAGCAATAAGTCATTGTGAAATCATAGCCTTAATAACAACAACACCAATAGCCATTGATAACTACAACTCTAGTAAAAAATAACATCAATACAACTAATACTCCTACTCCTATTCCAAGCAATTCTAGCAAAAATGAGCCAATTCCTATTGAAATGACTAAACAACTAGAGAAGTTCTCTCTTGGCAAGGTCTTGGGTAATTTATTCAATTAATTGCATTTTTAATCTCCAAAATATCATACATTTTAGTGTTTTTCTTCATAAAATAATATTTAAACTTTTTGCTTTGTCCTATTGCTTATGCTTAGGTTATGGTTCTTACGCAGTGGTCCGAGTAGTGGAAGACACAACAACTAATCTGAAATACGCACTTAAGACTTATGAAAAGAAGAAGTTAGCTGATCCACAAAAGCGTAAAAACGTTGCTAGAGAAGTTAAAATCCTCTCTAAACTCAAAAACTCCAACATTGTGAGACTCTACGATGTCATTGAAACAAACAGCTAATTGCATTTGCTCATGGAATATCCTACAGCTACAGCTTTAAGTGTGCATATCCGCTCGTAGATCAACAGACGGCTGACAGAAGAAGAAGCCAAAGTTACATTTATTTAATTAGTCCAAGCTGTCATGTACTGCCACAGAAAAAGTGTAGTGCACAGGGACATCAAGCTAGAGAATGTCCTGTATGAGCCTTCTACTGCAACTGTGAAGCTCATCGATTTCGGGTTTGCTATTGCCTTAGCTCCTGGAGCTAAACTAAATATTTTCTGCGGTACACCATCGTACATGGCACCAGAGATAGTCAACAAGAAGGAATACACGTTTCCTGTGGACACATGGGCACTTGGTGTGCTTTTATATAAAGCATTGAATGGTGTGTTCCCATTCCGAGGAGCAGACGATAAGGAGTTGTTTAGGAAGATAAATGCATGCAAACTTGAATTCTAGCCGTTTGTGTCATAACCAGCGAGGAACTTATTAGGGAAGATTCTCAGAGTGAATCCAGGAGATAGACTCACGCCAGAATAGGTAACAAAGATTAATTAAAAAAAGAGCCAACGATAAGGTTCTTATTTTCAATTTGTGTTTTAACAGATTTTGCAAGACGAATGGCTAGTCTCCAAGCCTCCTGCTGGTCCTCTTCCCTTCGGGACTACTTCATCCACATAATCTTCTTCTGGAGTTCAAGTCTCTGCTTCTGCTAATACAATTGCAGCTGCTGTTCCCCTCCAGTGAGGGATTTTCTCCTACATAACTAACCCTCCTCCTCCCCATTGTATATCTTTTGCCTTTAGTATTTCTTTAATTTCCAGTTGTATGTACATATTTGCATTTCCTTCGCTGTTAAGACATAAAAATTGCTTGAACACATATTCATTATTAAATCTGCAAAAATGGTGGGTTAATCAACGTAAAACTGCTGACTTTTGGCTAATCTCTTATGTTATTATCATTAGCCTTCTAGTTTCTTTGAGATTTGGCATTTCTTATTTGTTTTATTATTGAAGTACCCCATCACTTCACTTTTTAAAACCTACTTTCTTCTGTTAGTTTATTCATTTTCTCTCTTTTTCTTCCCATTTTAATCTCTATTTCTCACTCATGTTCTTCCCTGTCTATCGTATTATATAAATTGGAAGCTTGTTCTCCTAGAACAGGAGAGGCTGAAATATCATAAAGAATTTCCTTCATCGACAAGGTATCTTCAAGGTTTAGGTCTGAGAGCAATTCCATTTAAACAGTGTTCTCGAATAGCTATAGACTCATTTGATCTAGGAACTTCGAAGCTGCAATTCTATTAATTCTTTTGACAAGCTTTCTCCCAATATTCTGACTTAATTTGCTAAAGCATGGCCCAGATATGCTCATCAAACGAAGCAAGTAAACATCGTCCTCTTGGGAGAGCAAATAAAAAGCAAAATATTTGTCAATTAAATAAAGCCATTTCAAAAAAGCCAAGTGATTTTACCGATATCAAGGATAAGCTGGTAGGCTCTAGAAAGCTAGCCTCTTGCTTAAAATTCTAGAGCTTTCTCCCAGATACTTGAAACTTCTTATCCGAGGATTGGCAAAGGACTGCTGTTAGCCTAATTATTGTAACTATATTTCCAATTTCTTGCATTTTCAGTAGGCAAATAACCAGGATTGAATACTTATCTTGACTCTTATTATTCCACAAAAGCTGCGTGATGCAACCTCTAGACTGACTCAATCGATTACTGCTGATACTATTGGTAATCACCTTCACGATTGTCTAAAATACTCGACTCCATCATCATAGCCATCATTTTCCCTTCTTCGTCTTGTTCTCTGATTGCTTCTCTAGATGAATCCCGGCTTATCCCACTCAGTAATCTAGAATGAGCAGAACGAACATTTCCAGGATTCTTCATTGAAAATAATGTATTATTATTATTATTATTATTTCCTTAGGTTACAGGCGACAACAGCTAAGTTTGCAGCTTAGCTGTTTGATTAGGTTTTTGTAGAAGAGTTGGTGAGAACCCTACAATGGATCCATTTGACTCATTAGATCG
>Ga0302271_10004229_pt1 | contig 11591 bp, 5 predicted proteins | sample III_Bog_N1_1_FD_198767 | JGI IMG/M metagenome (GOLD analysis project Ga0302271, IMG submission 198767) | Peat permafrost microbial communities from Stordalen Mire near Abisko, Sweden - III_Bog_N1_1 | ecosystem: Environmental > Terrestrial > Soil > Wetlands > Peat | place: Sweden: Abisko... | reverse complement strand
TAACCTTGATAAAAGAATTTGGCAGACCAATTTTTTATTTCGGATATCTAATGTTTCGGGCTTCAAAACCACACAAGTTCAAAGAGGAATCGAAAAATATCATCTCAATTAAAACCAAGAAAAACAACAACTCACCGCAGATTAAAAAAAATGATAAACCTAACTATTTATCTGATTGCAATAGTCCTCCTAACTCTCAACGCAGTCTAAGCTGATCTCCTTACAGATGGGGATCAAGCCAAATTCATATCTGACTTCTTGAGTGCCCACAATGCTTACAGGAAATCAGTGAATAAAAATATCCCTGACCTAAAATGGGATGAGAAACTAGCAGCATTCGCTGCGAAGACGGCTAACACGTGTGTTATGTCACACTCAACAACAGCTGCGAGGACAAACTTAGCAGGGTTTAGCTATGTGGGTGAGAATCTAGCTTCTGGGGCAAGCACCTCGTATACTAGACAGAACATGTTCCGCTTGCCTATTGCGAAACAAGGCTTGTAATCATGGTTTCAAGAGTAGGCTGACTACAGTTATGCCACAAACAAGTGCGCTCTCGGGAAAGTTTGTGGACACTACACCTAGATGATATGGAAGGCATCAACGAGCATTGGGTGTGCTATTGCAGCGTGTTCACCGTTATATGGGATGAATTGGGGTTGGGTTATGGCTTGCAATTACGGTCCAGGAGGAAACTACGTGGGATAGAGGCCTTATTGAGTTATTGAGGAGGATAGAGAAGCTTTCTGAAAAAACATAAACTAAATAAAGTGAGAAAATCATCCAATTTGTTTTTTTTTGTTTTTGATATGATTCTGTACTTTCCAGTTTGATTTTCAACCACTCTCTATTTTAAAAGATAAAAATGGATTGCTTCAAAATATCAAGAAATTTTTTGTTTTTATCCACATGATCTGATGTAGTCACCATTAGGGTGTTTAAATATACTATTGATCCAGTTCTTTTAATTTACTATGAAGTTATTTCCGTGATTTCCATTGCCCTTTAAGCGAATCACACTGTAAAACTATCTCCTTTTTAATCCTCAATATGATCATTATATCTTTTATTTGTCAAATCATGCTTCTCATATTCTACTATTCCATAAGAAGTTAGTGAATTTCTTGCAATTATTCTTGTTTTATAATTTTTATTTAGGTATTTTTGAAGAGATTAAAACTTAATTTTTAAAGATTTTCTTTTTTAGATTTGTTTCCTTTGATTATTGCAGTAAGATTAATTATTTTAGCGTTTTAAATGGCTAAGTAGATTCAGCTTGTTTCAAATCCAGTAGTTTCCCTTTCCTAAAAGAAATTATTTTTTGAAAAAATATTTGGTTGATCTTCTTAATTATCAATGCAATAATGGTGTTGCTTAACCTTATTCTCAGTTTCTTTTTTCAATTTAACGTCTGGCTTTCCAAGTTTTCTACCAACTCCTTGAAATTTCAACCCTCTATCTATATCAAAACGAATATTTACTAGCTACAAGCTCATTGAAGTAGTACATTTAAAGCACTCCTCAAGGTAATTTTATCTGGTGCATCTTCAAACCAATTATTTTTGCTTAGTAAGATTGCAGAATGTTTACAAATATTTTTTTATTTTTAGAACAAGATATCAAATTGCCAATTTGTACTTCATCTACCATTATCATCATCACATTTTATAAGCCAGATTACATTTTTATCAACCCTTCTAGTTCTTTTGCAGCTGTTGAATTCCTTCTTGATAATAACAACTATCCTCCTTTATGCTATGCTTTCGCTGAATTAAAATAAATTGAAAGAACAGAATTAATAGCCAAAACAAACACACTAATTGTTGAATTCCTACTGTGACTCTATCAGATTGTGTGGTTAACAACAGAAGTTTTCTTTGAAATATTGAATCAACCCATAAAGTCGATTTTCTAGGGAATGGATGAAAAGCAAACTAGACACTGAAACATATCAAAAGAAATTGGATATTTCACTCATTTTATTGTTGTTATTAAATAAAGCTTCTTTTTCCTCCTCAATAAGGCCTTTATCCATAATAGTTTCCTCCTGGACCATAGTTACAAGACATAACCCAGCCCCAATTCATCCCAAAAAGCTGTGAACATGCTGCTATTGCACAGCCAATATGCGTTGTTGTCTTCCATACCATCTAAGTGTAGTGTCCACAAGGTTTTCCAGGTGAAACACACTGGTTCGTGGCATACCTATAACCAGCCTACTCTTGAAACCATTATTACAAACATTGCTTCGCAATTGGCAAGCGGAGCATGTTCTGTCTAGTATATAAGGCGCCTGCCTCAGCAGCTAGATTCTCACCCACAAAATTAAACCCTGCTAAGTTTGTCCTCGAATCTCCTGTTGAGTATGATAAACGACAGGTGCTAGCAGTTTTCGAAGCGAACGTTGCTAGTGTCTCATCCCATTTCAGGTTAGGTAAGTCTTTATTCACTGATTTCCTGTAAGCATTGTGGGCACTCAAGAAGGCAGATATGAATTTGGCTTGATCCCCATCTGTAAGGAGATCAGCTTGGACTGCGTTGAGAGTTAAGAGGATTGTTGCAATCAGATAAATTGATCGGGTTGTCATTTTTTTAATCTGCGGTTAGTTATTGTTTTCTTCATTTTATTTGTATGATATTTTTGATTCCCCTTTGACCTTTTGAGCTTTTGAAGCCTTAAACAATTAGAAAGTCGAATATTTTCATTTGTCAGCCAAAACGAATCTATTAGTTTTAATAATCTCTGACAGTTTTTCATCAAAGTAATCTCAATATTAACTTTGCAATTTATTAATTCTATAAAATTGGTGTCATCCGATCATTTTCAAAACAGATTTTATTGATTCCCATAATTATTATTCTTATTTCTATGATACAAAGATCTATCTGACTGATCCTAAAAGATAATAATACATCGAGAAATATGCTTAAAGTATTTTTCATATTTCAATTTTATTTGTTTTAATTTCAATAAAATAATGAGGGTAATAAAAATTGAAAAAATTATTACATTTCAGAAATCCATAATTATTAAAAATACAATTATTAAAAAATATTAAAAAACAGTAATTTGATGGGATGATCAAATTATTCGAGAATTACATTCACAAATTCTGCAGTGCTTCATTTGATTAAGCACAAAAAAATTATTAAACTCATAGAAGTTTTTTGGTTGACAAATAAAAATTATTCGAATTTATTTTATTCAGGGCTGTTATAAATGGATATGTGCCTTAGGAAGGGAGAATCGAAAAATATCTTCTCAAATTAAAGCAAGAAAACAACAATTCGCCACAGATTAGAAAATGATAAACTGAGCGATTTATCTGATCGCAGCATTCCTCCTAACTCTCCACGCAGTCTAAGCTGATTTCATTACTGATGAGGGATTAAAGACAAAGCCATATCTGACTTCTTGAGTGTCCACAATGCTCACAGGAAATCTGTGAATAAAAGCATCCCTGACCTGAAATGGAATAAGAATCTAGCATGGATAGCTTCGAAGACTGCTAGCACCTGTACACTCTAACACCCAACATATGCTGAGAGACAAGTATCATTCTTTAAATATGTGGGTGAGAATTTCGCTTATGGGTTCAAAACATATTTTTCTAGAACTAAAATGTTCAACCTTCAAATTGCAAAGGCAGCTTTATAATTATTGTATCAAGAGTAGGCTAACTTTTATTATGCCACCAACACTTGTACTCTAGGGAAATCTTGTGGACACTACACCTAGATGATATGGCAGAAATCAACATATATTGGATGCTCAAAAGTAGGGTGTCCACAGGTAAACTGGTGGATGGTTTGTAACTATGGTGAAGAAGGAAACAGTAATAGTGAAAGGCTTTATGAGGAGTCGAGAGAGGCTTTACTATGATTATTTAAAAAATAAAACGAGAAATATCCAATTACTTTTGATATGTTTCTGTATTTTCAATTTTGTTTTTCATCTAATTCCCTAGGAGATAGATTTTAATGGGTTGATTCAATATTTCAAAGACAACTTCAGTTTTTAGCAACGATTTGAAGGAATCACAATGAGGGTATTTATATTTGCTATTGATCTGTTATTTCAATTTATTAATTTATTATGATTCCGTGAAAGGTAAACTCATAATTAGCTGACAGTGGTTCTAATTTGCAGAACACTTGATAATCATCAGCTTCACACATTCATCAAATTCAATATCCGATGGTTTACAATAATTTTAAAACTATTTTTGTATTATTACACAAGCACTGGTATTAATTCCAATATTAAATTATGAGGAAAATGCTGCATCCATTGCACCCTCACCATCAGCTTACAAAGATATTTTCAAAATCTTAATTAAAATCCTCTTTTCTTTAATAAAAATGAAATATATCAATCTCTGCGAATAAATTGCATTCTGATTCTCTTACAATGTGAGAAAAATATTGTTTTAAGAATTAACTCCACAAAAGTTATCCTTAGTTTCCTCTTGAGTAAGTGTTATTGTAATTAATTAAAACTACTAGAAAAATATTGGCTAATCAAATTAAGTAACAATTTTCTTTTTGTTTGGAAGGGCTGTTAAATGGCGGAGGGGGAAAATTGAAAACTGAAATAAAATAAATTAAAATAAAATCAGTAATTAATTCAACACTTGATAAAATAATGATAAACAGAACGATTTATCTGATTGCTGCAGTTCTCCTTGCTGTCAGCACAGTTCAAGCTTTTCTCCTTAAAGATGGTGATCAGTCTGCATTCATATCTGAATTCTTGAGTGTCCATAATGCTTACAGAAAATCTGTGAACAAAAACATACCTGATTTAAAATGGGATGAGAACTTAGAAGCGTTCGCTAAGAAAACTGTGAAAAAATGTGTAATGTCACATACTTCACATTCTTCGAGATCAAACTTAGCAGGGTTTGACTATGTCGGGGAAAATCTAGCTTCAGGAGCAAGCTCGTAATATACGAAAAAGAACATGTCCCGCTTGCCAATAGCAAAGTAAGGCATGTAATAATGGTTCCAAGAGTAGGAAGACTATGATTACGCATCAAATTCGTGTTCGCCAGGGAAATAATGTGGACACTACACATAGATGATATGGAAGACATCAACAAGCATTGGTTGCGCTATTGAAGGTTGTCAAAATCTATTTGGGATGAATTGGGGATGGATTATGTCTTGCAATTATGGTCCTGGTGGAAACTATGAAGGCGAATAACCTTATTTGATCTCTTAGAACAATGGTCATGGAGTGAACTTTTTAGCTAAAAGGGCTGATCAGAAGACTCAGGGAGTTTTCATTCTCTCTGTGTCATTCTGCATCATGATGCTGCTTTTTATGGTAGTTCTTTGACAAATATGTGTGTCTGTATCTTTTAGCAAACAGCTTTTTTTGAAAAAACCTAAACATTCCATAAAAGTTTATGAAATAAGAGAAAAAGGGAGGGAGTTATTGAAAGGGTGGTCTATTTCCAGAGGTAATAATGCTGACTGTAAGTACCTAGCAATAAGCAAAGATACAAGAGGATGGTGTGTTTGTAAGATTTATTAAATGAAGTAGAAGAATTTTTTATTTTTAGTTTTTTTCTTTTGCGAATTTCAAAAAGAAGACAAAAGAGATTCTTTTAATTAAGGGATTTACTATTTGAAGGGGATGATCTGATTTGGGGATTTCCTTGGTGATTTTTTACTCTGAATCTTTGGTTTTAAATAAAACGCGAAACAACTGGAATGTTTATTGATTTCTAAATAAGTTACAAAGTTTGAAAACGATTAGATCCCCAATAAGTAAAAGTAACAAATTAATTTCCTTCTTAGTTCAAAGGAAAAATTGGATCAAAGGACACTTAGTGTAAACTTCTAAAGCTACAGTGTTTGGTAAAGATTTTTTTTTTTGCTTTATAAATATGAATGCGAACTTCAGACATAAAAATAAGCAAAAACTAAGTTTTTTCTTTTAATCATCATGCCATTTTTTACGAACATTTTTAGAAGAAAAAAAACCCTATAGGTAAAATCTTCTCCCTCAAGGGATTACAAGTATTTTTGTGGTTCAATTTGATTGTATTATTCGATTAATTTTTAGTTTTAGCTTCAAGCTTAATGATTTTGGTTTATGTTTGTGAAGATCTATAATATTTTTATTTATTTTTACATATAAACAAATAAAAAATAAAAAAATTCGAATAGATTGCTAGTTTACTGATATGATTTAGTTTTTCCCAGCCATTAATCCCTAACAAGCTTAATGGATCAATTGCAAATGCTTTCCTTTATTACAAATTTGTTAGCTTCCTTAAAAAATAGTTAATTCAACAGAAAAGAACCCCACTTCCCAAATGGCTGAAACCATCTATCTCAAAAAAAAATGAAGTTTAGATTAAAAGAATTAAAAGAATTCTTATATCTTTAATCATTTACTGAAATATTGAAGCAGCTTAGCAGATCGAAAACAATATTCTATTTTATTTTGATATTGCCTATTAAATATTGATGGGTCAGAGGGAGGGGATTGAGGAATAAATAATAAACCAGTAATGCAATTGCTGATAAAGCACACAATATTCAATAATAAAAAAAGATAATTAACAAAATAATGTATCTGATTGCAGCTGTCCTATTATCTGTCAATGCAGTCTAAGCTCGAGCCATTAAGGACGGGAATCAAGCTAAATTCATTATTGAATTTTTGAGAGTCCACAATGCTTACAGGAAATCTGTGCATAAAGACATACCTGACTTGAAATGGGACTAGAATTTGGCAGATTTCGCGCAGAACACTGTTTAAAAATGTCAAATGATACATTCGTCAAAAGAATCGAGAAAAAAATTTAAAAAGTTTAAATTTGACTATTTGGGTGAAAATCTAGCTTGTAAAGCTAGTTCAACGTATACTTTGGAGAACATGCTCCCTCTTGCAATTGCCAAGGAGGGCCTGAAAATGTGGTTTGATGAGAAGGAGGACTACGATTATGCTTCGAACAGTTGCACTCCAGGGAAATAATGTGGGCATTATACATAGATGGTATGAGAGGATTCAACAAGTATTGGTTGTGCTATTGAAGCTTGTCCAAAGCTATTTGGGAGGCAATTATTGGGATGGCTTATGTCCTGCAATTATGGTCCTGGAGGAAATTATGTTGGGAAAAAGCCTTATAAGATCACTCCTATTTCTGGAGTGAATGGAGGAGGCTCATAGCCTTATCAGAAGACTCATAATGCTGGTGATCACACAAAGTTCATAGGAGACTTAAGGCCTTAGACGATACATCATAGTGTTGGTGGTAAAACAGGAAGTAATGGAGGCTCATGGGCTTAAAAGACGACTTATGTTCGGGGTCATAGATAGAACTATCAAACCTTTTGGACTAATAATAATCCTCAGTGATATTTCCCTCTTTCTGTGACTGTTTGTTTCATGAGGATTTTTTGAATATTCTATGTAGTTGATTTTTTTGTTGTATCTGGTTGAAAATGTTTAAAAATATGGATTTATTAAATCATTGAGTCATTGAGATGGTCAGATTTCTCGGGGTTTTTTAAAAAGATAGAAAGATTTATTCATTTTTTATTTGGGTTTATTATCATTCCCCAATCATGAGAAGATTAATAATGGGATTAATCTGTTATTTCGACAGAATACAATGTTTTTATGCATTTGCTAATGGACTTTGAAATACTCTCTTTACAGTTTTCATCTTCTTGTATTATTTTAGAATTCTTTAAAGGGAAATCAAAATTTGGCTACTTTTTTCTTATCAAAATAAAACTCAACAACAACACTATCAATAGCAAAAACCTATCATCCTTCATTCCAAAATTTATGTTTAAAATGAAAGATGCTGCAGCTGAAATATGCTAATTGGCTTCTAGATGAACAAGAAAAAAAGCCATTCTTAAGAGATATAGTAATGGAATGAAAATCAGTTTCTTTTAAAAGTGTTCTAAAAAATAATAAACTTGAGGGAAATCCGCAGCAAGCTGCCAGTTGGCACTGCTTCGTGAAGAATCTCATTGCTTTTAAGAAAAATTCTATAAAAATTTCATGAGAATCTTGGTTTTAAGATCCTAATAAAGGTGTATTGAAAAAGCATAAAAGATCATGAAAATTTAAGAAGTCAAGCTCTTAACAGATAAATAGGCAGTTGGTTAATAATTATTTAATGATAAAAAAGATGTGGTGATGAAGTTATTTAGCAAATAATTTATTCTAATGAGAATAGGCAAGTGTTAGTTTGATTACTTGGCAAAAAGGATATCTCAGTTGGTTTTTGTTAAAAACATTTTAAGGAATTCCTTTTGCTATGAATAAATTCTCAAAATCACTTACTGATTTAATTCTGAATTTTCAAATAAGAATGCTGGATGAATTCTATCACATCTTTTATGATCATGAGGATAAGAGGAATAATAATTCTTAAGAATTTTTGAAAAAACCAAAAGCAGCACTAGTCAGATGCTCTACAAAGTAAAGAAAGCTAGCATACAAGAAAGAACTGTGACAGCAACACAACAAGGAACAGAAACTGTAGGAGGAGAAAGAGAGAAACAACCATATGAAAATAACTCATAATCTCCAATTTCAAATTTGGTTGAGGAGGTGATTGAAGGATAGATGAATATCTATTTGGATTTCTATAAATCTGACCCTTAAAATAAAATTGCTTGAGATTTTAAATGAAATCAGTAAAAGCCACTTTAGATTGGACAAGTAAGAGAGAGAGAGAGTTTGACTAGCTAGAAATTAAATGAAATATGATCTTATTTATTGTTTCTTCGTGTTTTAAAATAATATAGAAGAAACAAACGAAAAATCATGTCAAGAAAATCAAAATTGGATATCCTATTTGAGGTTTTTGAACTCAACTAAAGATAAGACTCACTTTTGTAAAATAAGCAAAGGAAATAAGATTCCAATTTTTCCTTGATAAAGATTAGATTTACCACTAATGTCAATCACAGTTGGATTTCTTGAAACTCGAAAATAAGTGCATCAAATACTTATTCATAACTTAATAATCTCAAAAGGAGAACTGAACATTTCTTCTTTTACTTTTTTATGAAGCTTAATGACTTGTAAATCATGATTCTTTAGCTGGCTGATCGCAATTCAGTTCAGCGAGCTAGAAATTCATAAAAATCAACCATCAGGAAAATAAATGCTTCTAAAAGAGAGAAGTTGAGTGTTTTGGGAACGAAAAACAATCATTTTTGAGATTTGGTTCATTGAGGAAAGAGGAATTTAAGACAAATAATCCAGACAACCCATTCATCAAGCAAGAGATTCATATTATTCAAAATATAAATGCAAACTTGCTGAATTGTAACTTCATATCAAAAGATAATCATAAATTGAAGATTGGATTGCTACTTATGTAATCAACTGTGTTAAACCTAATTATTATACTTTAAGATTGAATAAAATTCTTTTTCACTTTCCTATTTTTTGAAAGCATTAATAAATAATGAATCATTTATTTTATAGTCCCACTTTTAAAATGAATCTTTTCTAAGATTCAATCATTGAAAATTATTTCCCAATATAATATCAATAAAGGTTAATAATAAAAGGTACATTGTATGTTGATTATTTAAATAAAAAGACTTCATTCAACTTTTATAATTTAAAATAGATTCCTTTTTGACGAGCGAAATAAAAAGCGGATGATTAGATTTATTTTAAATATTATTCTAATAACAATAAGTAATTAGCAACAAATATCTGAATTCAATCCAAACAACGAATATGTGTGGTAGTTGTCAAACACGTTCATGCTGCCCAAAGCCATGCTGTCCACCAAAAATAAAGTATTGCCCGCCTAAAATAATAATTTGCCCTCCAAAAATAATATGTTACCCACCTCCTGTGTGTTGCCCTCCAAAGCCTTGCTGCCCAAAGAAATCCTGCTGTTCTTCATGAAGATGGGATTGAAAGGAAGATGTCCTTTGAAATAATTTTATTTTTTCTTAAATGATAATTTGAATTCGTTAAATGTGATAGAAAACAATAATTAAACATTATCAAAATCATTAGGATGTTTTACAAAGTGAAAATTATTTAAATTCCTTCATTAGGATAACAATGTCTATCATGAGTTTAACAATAAATGAGGGTAACTTTTCAAACTCAATAATTAAATTAATAAATAATAAATAAATATCAAAAATAAAATAAACAAACATTATGTCGAGCTACTGCCAAAAACCCACTGTAACTTGTTAATCGAAAACTCCTATATGTGATAAAAATTCAACATGCATTCAACGTAATTATACATGTAGCAATGTTCCATAAAACTGGGAATGCTTTGCCAAAATTTTCCCTCCATCGCCTCCTGAGAGACAACCTCTACCTCCTTGCAAATGTTCGTCTGGAAATGATCAAAATCTGTGCACTGATACTAAAAAGTCTTGTGGACACCACAATTGATATTTACATTGATTTCATTTTAATATTGTTGTTGCTAGTTTTTAAACTAAATTGCAAAATAAAATCATTAAAAGTTAAAATCAAAGAGTTATTAAATAATTATTCAAGGTAATTATTGTTATTTGTATTAATCAAGGCTTTCTTCTTTTTTTATCTGAATCAAAAACATAAATTAAATTTCCAAACAAAAATAAAATAAACCATCATTCTAATTCCTTAAAAGCAAATAATATTGTAAATATGAATCCACCCTATCCATATTGGTACCCTCCCCTTCCTCCGAATTCTCCATTTTTCTAGCCAGAAATAGTACCATCTAACTAAATTCTCCAGTTTCCCTAACAAGGATGTCCTCCTCCTCAACACGGTTATCCTCTTTATCAAGGTTACCCTCCTAACCAAGTATATCCTCTTTTCTAAACTATTCCTTACAATAAACCTCCAAGAATGTTCACTCATTTTCAAGATTATTATCAGCATGGTATTCATCATGGATTACATCACAGTTTTAGTCATCAAGGGCAATACCACCATAATGGGCATCATCAAAATCATGGACATCATCAAGTTCATCATGGTCATCATTGATTTAAAATATTTAATCAGTAAATTATCTTTTTTATTTAAATTGTTTGAAAACTTAAAGAAGAAAAATAGATATTCTTGACTTATTACAAAACTTTAAATTTTCATGGACTTGATTGAACTTTATTGATTTTCCTCTAAAAGATTTTCATAAGCATAAAAAGGCATTAATATAAAACTAACCTTATTCAATAGTTATTTTAAACAATAAGTAAACATTCAATTTAATAACTCTAAGAAATCTCGGTCTTCTTATAAATTCTTTTAAATTTGCAAGAAAGGTAAGTGAGCAATTGATAAAAATATGCATTTGGTTTGATTCTTGTTTATTATCAAGGAACAAGCTGCTACTGGGGGGATTAATTTCATTCTTCCTTGATTATCCCAATTTACCAAGAATAATCGGAATTACTAAAAAACAAGCATCCCCTTGTTTTCTTGTTTCTGGGGAGGGAAATTTGAGCTTTTTTTCCAGGTCAGTAAATTATGAGAAAGCCACATAAGGTAATAGATGGATTGATTGTTTTGAGACAGTATCTGAGGTTTAGAGAATGAAAAAAATCAAATGTGATTTGATTAGAAAGAACAG
>Ga0302271_10004227_pt1 | contig 11597 bp, 9 predicted proteins | sample III_Bog_N1_1_FD_198767 | JGI IMG/M metagenome (GOLD analysis project Ga0302271, IMG submission 198767) | Peat permafrost microbial communities from Stordalen Mire near Abisko, Sweden - III_Bog_N1_1 | ecosystem: Environmental > Terrestrial > Soil > Wetlands > Peat | place: Sweden: Abisko... | reverse complement strand
TACACTTATTTCAGATATTTATATTCTTGATTAATCCCCGATTTGTTTTTGCAAAGGTGCATGGCCAACACAAATTGATGAGTTCATGCAATTCATGGGTTATCAACCTCCAGAAGAAAATTACTGAGACTCATAAGAAATAATACAATGTAGCTGTTTTTATCAGTGCGAATTTAAAATAAAACAGATATTTTTTTAGTTGAAAAAATAGGGTGTTGGTAGGTTTTTCTTGAAATAGATCTTTTAAATAATGCTGAAAAGTTTGTAATTTCGTAGTTTTCTTAAAGTATCTTTGGTTATTACCATCTATCATTATTGAGGGAAGACACACTTGCCAATGAGGATATTTGAGTTTTAACTAGTCTTTCGTTAAAATAATACATGATATTATAATATGAAATAAAATAAATATATTAAGAAACTGACTCCTAAACTCTTTAGGGTTAAATCATACAATCTCCTGATGGATAAATTTTTAGGATTATTAATTAGTCTTACAGCATTTATTAAAATCTCCAAAAAAAAAGAATTTAATGGATTAGTTTTTCTAAAATAATTTCTTTATGCATTCCATTATTCAAACAATGAATGTGAAACTAGTAAAAACAAATAAAGGAAGAAATTATTTTATACTTCTCAGCGTTTTTTAATCATGTTAACGAGACCTTATTTTAAGAAATTGTTTCTCATGTCCTTTAACTTATCCTGGTGTTCTTAACATAAAATTATGTTAACAATAACACATTAATAATGCAATAACTTTACCTTTGCTGCACTTATAAAATCCCCATAAGTTGACTGATGAAAGAAGGAAACCGATGACATCAAGGATACCCTATGTGTTTAGTTTTAAAAATGTGTTATGAAATCAATTTGTAGGTGACTTAATGCAAAAAGGTATTTCTAAGCAAATTGTGAATAGTTCTTGGGGGAAAATGCATCACTGTTGATTATTATTTTGTTGAATTCATTGTTGATATTGATATTATTATTACCCAATAGAAATCTAAGGATATGGAATTGAGAACAACAAAAACTGACCAGAATATTGTGATGGAAAATTGACTAGTCCAGAAAAATGATTTATCAACAATGTTTGCCTCAAAATTTCGTTCTGGAGACTCAAATCTCCACACTTCATTACCTTCCTCATCATAATCACTCCACCATCTCAGACCAACAAGCAATCTGTTTGTTTAAATAATGTATTAGTAAAAATTAAAATATTGTTAGTTACCTTCCACTAATATTCTTTACTGTCCAAAAATCAAAACTTGAGAGTAGTACAACAGTGATAAAGACTATCTTTTCGCTAAAAACTGTGGTTCCTAGCAAGTACCTGTATTTAAATGTAAGTATCAAGCAATTAAAGCAAGTTTCTTCTTTGAATATATTCTACATTGCCGCTGCTCCGCCTTTGAATAAGAAAGTGAAAAGTGTGGCAATAGGATGAAGAGACTTTTTAATGTTATAATTATCTAATTCATCGTGAGCTCCCTATTGTACATCCTCTTCATCTTCTTCTTCTTCCTCTTCAACAGGTTTTTTCTTCTTTGTCTTCTTTTTGGACTATTTTTTCTGAGTTTACTTTTCCTCTTCTTCATCATCATCTTCCTCACTGTCCTCTTTGACTTCAGAAGGAGGTCGATACTTCTTTTCCTACATAACAATTATCAACACAGTTATTCATTCAATTTTCCTTTAGTATTCATCCATTTTATTGTTAATCTTCCTTCTTCAATTCGGCTGATTCTTTTTTTTCTTACCTCTTTTTTGTTTTGCATCAATGCGTCTTTCTTTGAGTTTTGTTTTTTTTTGCCAAAATCAATAATAATTATTTTCTGGAGATCCTAATCGATATCTTGGTATTCCCTTCACTTAATAAGAGAAATGTCTTTCTTTGAAAAGGAAGAGTTAGAGTTTTTGTTAAAGAATAAGCTAATTAAATGGAATCACGAAAATCTCGAAAATTACACCCTTACTTATTTTAGAATCAAGGGTTTAAATTTTATAAAATAACCTAATTATTAGTTTTAAGTTTAACTTTTGGAAATTATTTCTAATTTTTTCATCAAAAGTGACTAAGAGAGCTAAATATGCCTACTATGTCTATTTCTTAACAGTTATTTCGAATCCTAATGCTGTATTTGAGTGAGATAATCAATAGCTGCCTATCTCAAGATTGTTTTCATCTGATTAAAAACTCATGTAAACTCACAAACAACTTTATTTTTTTTGATTTTGTCTGCTTCATCAATGGAAAATAAATAAAAAACTTCATAGTAGCACTTCTCTTTTCGAAATCTTGCTCTGTTTTATTGGATGCTATGAATTAATTCCAAGGGGAATCAGAAAAGCATTCATTGAAAGAAAGAAATGAATTATTTTGTTCACTTTATTTACTTGTTTCTAAAACAATTCATTTATTTTTTCTTTGTTTGATAATAGATAAGTAAATTGATTCTTTGTAGGATGATCTTCTTCTTTTTTTGTAAATAAGAAAATAAAAGCGAATAATCAATTAAGTTCTAAAGTAAATACTGAAATGAGTGCCTGGTAAAAGCTTCTTAGCACCAACTTGAGAGAACTGAGATTTATTGTCTGCTAGAATTCTTAGAGATCTGTTGGGTTAAGGTACATTCTTGTTTAGATTTGATACAGAATTGGATTTTAGCGAATTGTTTTGAGTTGATTGTTACATTATTATCTAGAAATTACATCGCCAAAAATTATCAATCTTTGAAGGCTCAAAATCCTAACTTTCCTCTGATCGTTAGAGAATGTGAAGAAGCTGACCCATACATTATTGCTCGATACTGTAAGAGGGATAAGCATTTAGATTGAATTAATGATAATTATTTGTTTTGTTAGAATATGGTATTGAAAAGAAAGCATTTACTGCAAACAACTCTGAAGAAGATATTGCAAGTAAGATAATTAATTCTTAATATATTTTTAGCATTCTAATATCTGTTAATGAATATCATTTTTAACAGACATCCTTAAGAATCTTGTAGAACAATCTGCTTAGGTCAACAATCAAATGCAAAAATGAGCGAATAAAAACATTTCTGACTGTCCAAAAGATATTTGTTTCTTTGTAAATACATATCCAATAAAGAATGAACTCAAACTGAAAATAGTACAAATAGCATGAGTTATGAAAATCGCAATGAATTTCTAAAACTTAATATCTGAGCTCTTTTTTGTGGGTGTAAAAACAACAACAATAGTGAACAAATCATGAAAGATTAGGTTTTGAAAGATTAAAACTGTCGATGAGTTGTTTAATAGAGCTGTTCGCAGTCTCATATGCACTGTGACCTTCGTTATCTTTCAAGAAAGGATCTGCTCCTTTTTAGAGCAACATTTTGGTAGCTTCCTCATTATCGTTAAGAGCAGCAATATGAAGAGGAGTGTATCCATCTAAATCCTAAGCATTAATGTCTGGAAAAGATTCCAAAATTGTGTGAAATGATTCAGTTAATTCATTTTCAATGCAATAGTGAAGAGAAGTACTGCCTTAATGATTTCGAGCTAGCAAATTGAATCCATTTGCAATACTCTTTTCTAATTGTGCTATGTCTTATTAATCAAGAAGACTAAAGAATTCAATAGCGTCATCACTAACATCCTGTGTTTCCTTCTTTTCTAAGAAATCTTCTCCAATACACTCTTTCATTTTGCTCACACTCAACCCAAATCCTCTACTAGCAGCATCTGGCTTCTGGACCTTCTGATCCTCTTCCTTTTCACCTTGACTGTTACACTCTTCATTAATTTCTTCTTCATCCTCAGAAGACTCAAACAAGTCTTTTTCACTTAGCTCGTTGTCCTCAACTTCATTTTCTATTTCATCATCATCTTAAATCTTTGAAAATTATTCGGCATGTTTTGGGAAAAGGTTAAGGAAATATTCAGTGTAGAGCATCTTGGCTTCTTCTTTAGTCAAATCTTTGAATCGCTCCCAGTGTTCCCACTTTAGTTTGGCTTCATAATCGATTGAAGAAGGCTTAGGAATATTGCAGGCTCCATAATTGGCTTGCTTAAAAAGACCATAAAGCTCTAGTGAATCTTTAGTAGCAATATTTTATTCTCTACGAACAAGGCTGCAGGCTAGCTTGAATTTCGCTCCAACACTGGAATCCGCAATTCCATTTTAGGTTTCTGATTAACTATTTTAGTCTTTCTCATTCTTCTCGCAATGCTTTTTGTGTCTTTTGCAGTTCAGCTGTAATAGCTTTAAGAACTTTCTTGGAAACACTATTATCAGCCCTGTGATAAATATGTTGCCATATTTGAGAGCCTAAAGGACAAGTTATTTAGTCTTTGACATATTAATAAAATTCTGCTATGCGACAATGCTTTGTGAAGTATTCTTTAAGTTTGGTCTTATTAAGAAGTTGTAAAGACTGAAAAAGTAGTTCGCTAGTAAATGTCTGCTTTTATTTGTTTTGGGATTAAAATTAATTCTTTTGAAGATTTTAAGTTAACTGGAGAGGAGTGAGTAGAAGCTTTTTTGTCAGAACAGAAAGAAGAGAAGTACTTTATTTTAGCAAGGTTTAAATAAAATAAATATTTAATTAATTCATTTAACAATTAGACTTTAAATCAAAAGATTTTCAATCATTAATTATCAGAAAAAAGAGTTTTTTAAGCACTCTAAAAAATAAATTATCTTCATAAAAAATGAATATTTTTGGGTTTCCTTTAATTATAAAAATATTGAGATAAGAATCTTCATTTATTTTCAGTGGTTGTAGTTAAAGTTTTCTTCAAAAAGACTCTAAAACAGGTAAAGTGAGTGGATGTGATGATATTATTCAAATTTGGGAGTGGAAAGAGAGTTTATTTGAATTTTACAAGGTAAAATAAAAAACTGAATTCACATAATGTCAAAGCGTCAGATACTTGGCGCTGAAAGAGGAAGCAGGGCATCTGGCAGCATTGACTCATTCGAGTTCAAACTGATCTAGAAAGCTGGCGGAGAAGGAGCTCCTAAACCGATTTATGGTAAAAATAAGCTGTCCTTTCCATAATCAGAGCAAGAGGAGGCTAAGTAGTTGGACGCTAAATTCAAGACTTACAGTTGGGATCGTCAATTTAAGATTCAGAAACTGGATACAAGCTTTCTAAACTCAGTGTTTTTACAAGAAAATACCCAGTTTCAAGAATGTGTGTTCCTCATAAATGAATTCAACAAAGAAATGGAAGCAGCAAAGAATTCCAAGGAAGAGCGCAAGTACAATCCTTGGAAAATAAAATTTTACTCAACTTTATACAGTCTGCTGAAAGAAGTGGCTCTTACTCGTGATAGGATCATTTAACGAAACTTCATCAAAGAAGTCAGCGAATGGAGTAACTCTTAGCTCAATGCTCTTTCGGCAGACCTCAAGAAAATAAAATCGTTTGACAATGACCCAGCATTCATTTATAAGACCCTTAAGGGAGAAATCAGAGATTTTAGTAAGTTCATTAAACCTGTACAAAGCAAAAAAAGAGCTTCTAAATCATTCGATAGACAATCCTTTGGCTAGCATCCTAACTTCAACGACGAGTCATCAATCATTGGAAATCGCACTTTTATTGATGAAAGCACTCAAGATAATACTATCTTAGATGCTCGTTAGCCCTCGCCTGAATAAAATGACTCAAACAATTCGTAAACTCATTTTAAGGTAACTTCAATACTTTAGCAATCTGGGCTTCCTCCCAGGATGATGCAGCCTTCAGAGATTGTGGCAGAAGCTCTCAAAGACTACAAGACTCTAGCTCGAACCCAAAATCCCGAGTTTGAGCCTCCTTAAATCAGGTAAAAAGAATTGGATTATTTAATAGTTTATTTTTAAAGATTTGTTTATTTATTGAAACAGATTAAGAGAATACAAGAGGAGAGTCTTAAGTTTTGATGATCCTTCAAAAATAGGAAAGATTCCCAAGGATAACAAAGTTTTAACTGAAGAAGAATCTTTTTTTTCAAGAGTGACTTACCCAAAACCCTTCACTTTTTAAGAAATGAAGAAAAAAGAAGAAGAATAAAATGCAGTTTTGTAAGCACTTTCTGCTCCTCCTGCAGTTGTTGCAGCTGTTCCAAGCACTGTAATTTAATAAGAAGAAGGAGCAGCAGCATTGGAAAAACCAGATGAAACCAGTGGGGCTGCTCCAAACATTGGAGTAGTTTCAGAAGGAGATAATCAAGGAGAAGAAAAGAGTGATAAAGATGATTTAGATATGAGTGGAATAATAGTGGAACCGCCTGAACCAGGTTAAGCAGTTAAACCTCCCTTACAACCTATTATTAGAAATTTCTAGCATGATGAATATGGAAAAGAAACTTTTATCAGAGATTTAAATTAGAAATTTGATATTAGAAGCAACCATATTGCTTATGAACCAAGTGAAGACGTTGTTGAGACGAGAATGGAGCAAAGATGGCTAGAAGGAAGGCACAAAGAACTTAGGGAAAAAAGAGAAAACTAAGAAATGATTAGTATGATGCAAGAATGGGCTGTCTCAAAAGGTAGAATAGAAAAGGAGATAAACCGTAAAATAGATTCAAATATTTACGGATCTAGATACCGTGAGTGTGAGTATCGCTACTAAAAAAAGACAGCTGAGGAAATGAAAATATTAGACAAAAGCACAAAAGAAGCAGGCTTAAAGCAAAATGCATTGCAAGAAATCGAAGAAGAAGAGAATAAGAAAAAAAGAATTGAATAGAAACTGAAAGAAAGAGCAGAAAGAAGACAAGAAAGAAAGGAAAAATAAGCAAAGAAGAAAAAGAAAGTCAAGGGAGGATATGATTCAGATTCTGACAAAGAAACCAAGGGAAATGCATCTGATGAAGATTCTTTTGATGAAGAACTCGATGGATAATTCGATCCAGCAAATTCTAAGTTTAAAAATAGAAAGAGATTCATTTCTCTTTACACTTCTTCGTAAAGGCCAGAAACATCCAACGTTGATTTATCTACCAATCTTCCTAGGATCTGCAAAACTCAACTCACAAATCAACTTCATCCCTTCAAAGGATTAGAAAATCAGCAATAAAAATAAAAAATTGAAATGATCAAAAGACTCCATGGAAACTTTATTAATGTTTAACCTTCTGAATCAGCTCAAAGCAAACCTCCTGGATCTGCTGATTCAGCATCGATGATCCCTCCTGAGGCTGATAAAGAAATAGCCTAGCCTTCACTCTCTGTGTATTCAAGATAAGTTGCTTAAAAACTTAGGCCTTTTTCTGCAATATTCGATAGTTGTAATATTGATTCAATTTAAAGCGAGCAACTAGCTGAAGTTAGAGAAGTTAAAAACAGAATGGCTAAATATAAACTCTCTGTACCTTATAAAAAGTTAAGAGATGCTATGATTGTTCCTGAAGGACTGACTGATCACATGGATCTCGAGCTGCTGCCTGATCCTGGATAGGGATTAGTTAGAAATCCTTTTATGAAGGATAAGAAGAAAAAGAAGAAAAAGAAAAAGAAATGATAATATTTTTTGTGTATTCATAAATTGATAGGAAATCACATTAAAAATAAATCTTAAATTTTCTGTTTCAAGTTTTTAAGTCTTTTGGTAGAAACAGAAACTATCAATAATAAAGAACAATCAAGGGAATAATTTAAATAAAAAGCATTAAAAAATAAATGTTCTAAACACTCATTTAATTAACCTGACTTTATCTATTTATCTCTATTGTTTCCCACCTATTTTCTTTCTCTAATTGTTTAAAAAGCAGTCAATTCTAAACGAAACAAAATAATAGAGAAACAAAAAGTGAAACATCTTTCAAGATACAATTTCATGCATAAATAATAACATTTAATAAACATAGTCTTATTTAGTCAATTTCACTTTTTTAGCAACAAAAGCTCTTCTTCTTTTGAATATAGTTCCTTTGATCATAGTCTTGCTTCTGTGACATGATTGTTTTTTACAGATCCATGGTTAGGATTCACAAGTTTTTAGAGAGAAAAGATACCATATCGAGAGGGAACACCTGTTTCTTGCAAAAGAGAGGGATTAAGTTGATCATTCTCAAGAATGTAATTCTTGTTCATGAACTGTTAGTGCCATCTGATCATTCTATTAATATTTGGTGTCTGCACTCCAGATAAATCTGCAATTTATCTAAGAATCATGAGGCCATATGGCACATCCTCCCAAAAAATTCTTCCATCAACATTTGGGATAACTCCTCCTTTAACTTCCTTTACAGGGATTTTAACAGTGGCATAACCTTGGTTAGTGCGGAAAGTAGTGTGCATATTAGTTGGATCTCCAACTTGCTTACCGTATTACTTTACAATTCGATCTTTGAGAGGTAAAACGTAAGAAAGGTCTATTTCAGGGTGCTTTTTGCTGATGGCACCACGAATAAGCTAGATTTCGCTGTCCAGGAGTTCGAGTTATTTTGCAGAATATTCATCCATATCTTCATAAAAGAGAGGTATTGCTTTTGGGCTGTATGGGGTTTTACCATCCCAGTGCTAAAATACTCCATAGAGTCTTCCTGGATGGATGATTTGGTTGGAGGGAGTGAGAGTAAGAGTGAGGAAATTAGGGATTGAGATGGTTGGAATTGTCCACATTGCTTCAATGAGGGTAATAATTTCTTGAGTACGGCTGGCAGGCTCAACGGCTACAAGAAGCTGATCTTTTGGTCCAATAATGCGCACACTTTTGCCATATTCATCAGACTTGCAAATGAAGGGAATATTGAATAAACCCCACATGACTATGTTTTAGTTTTAGAGTCTGTCTCCAAATACCTCCCGACACATCCATTCAAATCCACCTTGAGCAAATAGAGTTCCAACAAAACTATTAGGTTTAACAAAAGGAGAGATCTTTTTCAAGAGTCCATAATGAATTTGAGCAGGGCCACTGATGATCCAAATATCTGTAGATGCAAGCTCTGCTGGATCACTTGTTACTTTATGAAGGTTGGCTATGTAATTTCCACGTCCTTCCCAGCTAGAACCCTTTGTAATTCCAACCAAGTTTTTGTTCCATTCGGCAGGTCTTCTTGTGAGTACATTGACTTTAAAATCTTTCAGCCTGCTGATAACAGCAGCAGAGGCATGAGTGCCATTGCCACCTCCACAGATGGTCACTTCTACTTGTCTATTTTGGAAACCTTTCATTGCTTTATTTTGGCTCAATTAATTTGCGTTGCTTAATGTTTTTGTTTTAAATTATTCAGCGTATGTTTCATCCCCATCACGTCTTCGTTTTAAACTGCAAAATTAACCTGTTTTTAAATAATTGATCGATGAGTTGTTAGCAATCAAGAGAGTATGTCGAACTATTTTGTTCGACCTAATAAAGTTCTATTGATACATTTTTGAATATTATTAAACATCCGACAATTGTAGTCTCCAAAATCAGATAAAATCAACCCAAATAATCATTGTTTAAAAAGCAAGTTATTTAAAGGCTCTATGCAAAATCAGCTTCTTTTTGTCTTTTTTGAAATAGAAAAGGCTTGAATTTTTTAATGAATTGATAGTACATCATTGTTTTTCTTAAGCAGATTGATATTTAAACCAGATTCAACTGGAGATGCAATCCTATCAGTTATCTGATTTACAGTTGTGTCTGACGTATTATTAATCAGCATATTTCAAGTACATAACTCAAAAGAGGTTTAAAAGCAGTCTCTTTTAAGTACTTGACTTTATCAAGAGATATTTCCTGCATAATTATAGGTATTTTCAGTTGGTATGTAGGTATTCATACATTATGTTTGAAGTGATTTTGATCACTTAAAAATGTCATAATATGATTATTTAACTTCAAATCGTTTAAACACCCATTAAGTGAAATGACAAATGCAATCTCCAAATATAGGAGTCAATATGTATTCACATATGCCCTTGAAATTCAATGAAGATTATTCGTTTACTATTAATTGACATTTCTGAGAAGGAAAAAATATTTAAATCTTAAGATTAGATAGCCAAAGAATTGTTTCAAATTTATATGGTTCTTCTTGAGAGATCAGAGGGTAATTTCACTATTTTTGTCTGACTTCTAGAACTGGCAGAATGATAATCTTAGATTTAATTTGAATTCAAGAAATTATAAAGTTAAGCAAAATCACTATCTATTTTATTTCAGCTCAAGAGATTAACAATCTGATGAGTAAAAGGAAAAAAAATGTATTTATGCTATTTCAGGTTGTTGTTTTTTTTTTTCAAAAGAAGAGAGTTTTTTCTCAAGAACTATTTAAATAAAATAAAAGCTTAATATTTCCTTCGTAATTTAATATTCAAAGAAGACTGATTTTAAACAAAAGAAACAAAAGAAATAAAGTATTCAGAATCAATTTTTATTACTTTTAACAATTAATTTGTACTCATAAAAGAAGGAAAAGCGAAATTATTGAAAAAAAGATAATGCAGAACGAATTCAGAGTCAAAACGAAATGGGTAGAGGATGAGTGAGAGATATATTGATAATAATAACATTTTAGTAATTGTTCTTAATTCAAAACAAGGAAAAAAGACTGCAGCAAGTCGTAGATTAACGTGTTATTCCCTCTAATCGGCATTCTTCTTCTTGTTCTGGAATGTTATATCGTGTCTTTTGATTCTAAGCAATCAACTTAACATCTTTGATTAACGGGTCATCTGAAGGTGTAGGCTTATCTTTAGCCTTTTTAATTAAACTAACAATATTTTCTTTATTGGGATGTTTTGAAAGAATCTAAAATATATCTTTTCCTTTTTTTGAGGTTCGAGTGCAATCGGAACCATGCTCAAGAAGATATCTGATTATCGATAGATTTGAGTCTGTTTCTCTAAAGGTAAGTGTTACCTGAACATGACATAATGCCATGAGTATTGTATATCCTTTCTCTTCATTTACGATTTCATCGATATTAGCTCCATTCGCCAAAAGCAAATCAGCTAATTTCATACAAATCCTCTTATTCTCAAAATAATTGGAATCTTCTTGTAGACGAGAGAAACAAAAGAAGAATGGAGATTAACCATGCTTGTTTTTGGCATGAACATCTGCTCCTTTTGATATTAGTAACTCAGATACATCATAGAATCCTCCCATGCATGCTGAGCTTAGAGGTGGTATGCCAATCGGATGGCTAGGGAAATCTATGTTGATATTTTCAATTGATAGAAGGTGCTTAACGATTTCATGTCGACCTAGATAGCATGCTAAGATGAGGGGACTGATAGTTTGGTCTAGTTAGACATGTTTGAACTCTTCAAGGTAGTTCAGTTGCATTGCTTTAAGATTCATCTTTTTAATTTATTCGAGAGAGTTATCGTAGATGTAATTCAATAAAAGGATTTATTTGTTCAGCTCTGTAGCTTATCCACCACCTCCTCCTCCTTCCACTTTCAATTGATTATTACCATTTCTTTCCAACTTTATTTATTTTGTTTATTCGAATGATTTATCTTAGTTGTTGGGCTATTTCACTACAATTTCTTGATGAGATTTATTTGCTTTTCCTTCTGAAGAATTCTACTCTTTTTGGTCTACAGTAACTTGTTCTTGTATTGTTCCTTCAATTTCACTTGGTTTAGATTCTTGTTCTCTTCTTTCATAATTCAAACTTAGTT
>Ga0302271_10004226_pt1 | contig 11597 bp, 3 predicted proteins | sample III_Bog_N1_1_FD_198767 | JGI IMG/M metagenome (GOLD analysis project Ga0302271, IMG submission 198767) | Peat permafrost microbial communities from Stordalen Mire near Abisko, Sweden - III_Bog_N1_1 | ecosystem: Environmental > Terrestrial > Soil > Wetlands > Peat | place: Sweden: Abisko... | reverse complement strand
GAACATAAAAGAAGATCCTATTTACCATTTCAAATTTGTTTGGGAACGAATATTAAAGGACTCTCCTGCCACCTGTTGTAACAAACATAACACTCATTGAGTCAAATATTATAACTTCGATAAGAACCCATTAAAATTAGCCTAATATGTATGTGCGCGCATGTTTAAATATCCTTTACCAATGATGAGACAAGTCACAGTTGTTTTCTAAGTAGAAGCTTCCTGTTAAAGTGTGTAAACAAACATCAAAATCACATCTCGCTGGAGGATTACCCTAAGAGAATAAAAACGCTATTATAATCTGCAAAAGTACCATCTTGAAATAGCAACTAAGGGATGATTTCTAAAAGAAAGGAGAAGAAGAAAACTTTCGCTTTTTGTTTTTTTAATTATTTTTTGTTTCAAAAAAAATATCTGATTGTTTGCAGGAATTAGATCGATCAAATATATTTGATTTTTTTTTGAAACATCCCAATATATGAAGCTACATTGTCTACTTCTCCTTGACTACTTGACTAAGAGAAACACTGTACCATTCTGATTTGTGTTCTTCCTTTTTTTCAATTTTTCTAGTGAAGACATTCAAACAGATTCTCAAAACCATGAAAATTTGTAACATAAATACACTTCTAAATATAAATAAATCTCTCTCTCTCTCAAGGTATTCTCTTGTGATCTGGTGAATTATTCCTTCCTTTACTCTAAAGTACATAACTTCCAATTTATCCAAATCTCGATCTCTCTTATCCAGTGTTCCTATTATAAATATGTAGATTGTTTACACCGCTACCACTTAGAAACTAATTGAATTAGCCATCTCGTAAACCAGAAGAATTATTATTATTATTGCCATTGAAGACAGTTCCTCCGAAGTTACCACTCGTTATCCCATTATCTTATTAGTGAAAACGACTTTAGTTGTTGTTATTGCTGGTATTTTCAAAATCAAAGGGAGCATTACTATTATTGTTTTCACTGTCTTGACTTGGATCAATTAACCTAGGATGGCTAGATCCTGTGAATAGATTAGTTGGACTTGTGAAATTGTTGCTGTTGCTGTTATTGGGACTCGTAAAGAGATGCAAATTAGTAGGACTAGTGAATCGATTGGAAGGAGTATTGAATTTGTTAGATTTATTAGGAGATTAACGATAATCGTACTCTTAACTGTCTTCGATGATCTCCTCTGTGTAGTTCTCGCTCTACTTGGGTACTTAATCCCTAGGGATATCCTGTAGTTGTTATTATTGTTGTTGTTATCTTTAGCTGTAAGATTAGTCTTCGATTCTATTTGAATTTAAAGATTAGGAATCATTAATAGTGTTGCTATTTAAGCGATTCGGTTAGAATGATAGGCTGTTATTAACGTTATTAGCTATTCCAAAGGAGTACTCCGCATTGTTATTGGAAAGTCTCTACTTATTGTTAGCAAAGTTATTCCCAGTAATGTTGTCATTCGTTATGCTATTATTGTTATTATTCGTTTATTTCAGGTAGCTTTATCTGCTATTGATCGTATTGAATTATGGATTATTTCTGTTATTATCAATGGATTGTATTGTTTTGTTGTATTGCTGTGATTGCTAAGGCTGCTGGTTGTAATAATCATCCCTCGTATCCACAAAAGGATTGTTATTATCACCAAACGGCAGCTTGGAATCATTTTGATTATTCTAAAAATTCCCTGAAGCATCCAGTTAAGTGTTCGGTTATTAAATAGATGTGTTCATGTCAAAATTATTGTTATTGTTGTTGTTGTTGTAGCTGTTGGAATACTCAATGGAATCGTCATAAATTTAGTTTTTCAGTTAGGGGCTACGAGATTACTGCTAATTAGGACTGAATACTTACTGCTGCTGTTACTTTACCAATCTGTTGGTTTAAATCGGTGTGACTTTCTAATAAGATTTATTAAATACATTTGATTTCTATGTCTCCTCATTCTAGCCAGTTAATTCGCTGATTAGGTTATTTGATGGTGATGCTACTGTCCATTTAATGTTTGAGTTACTTCTAGCTTATGATTATTGGTTGTTTGTGGCATCACCTTATGCTTGCCCTTTGAGTTTCAAGATGATGCTGTCTTTTTACTTTTGTGTTGCTAATTACAATTGAAGTTGCTGTTGTCTTAATTCTTCTTGCATGTGCTGGGATTATTTGACATCTCTTGATCGCTTGTATTTCCGAATTGAGTATATGATTATGAGGATGAAAACAATGCTAGCTATGACGATTAATACGATTTGCCACCAAGTTAAATGGAAGTTCAAATCGGAAATTGATTTTGGTGTTGAGTAGCAATTCACTGAATTCCAGAAACCAGTCACGACAGTGCTTGTGCCCCCTAATTGGATTATAAAAGAGAGAAAAGGAGATAATTATTTTTATGTTCGCAATCATATTATTTTTGTTAAAAAACATAAAGTCTTATTGAAATTATCTTGACTGACATGTCTTGGCTTCTTGAGTCGCTGTTGGAAATGAGAACACAGCAGAAGTGATCTCTAAGTTCAGCAACTAATTCAGTCTTATATCGTATCCTGTGATTCCAGAGAATGTCTTAGTACCCGCAGACGAAACCGATGGCTAACTCAAATCTGTTGAGATTGTCTGTGTGTCTTGGACTGTTCGGGAAGATGCACTGGTGTTCTACCAGACATCTGTTGTTATAATACTTGTGCCTGATCTGTTAGTATGACTGCCTGCGGAGCTAGAACAAACGGTAGATTTGCAGATTAATGCGATGAAAGACACAGCAGAAACCAAGCTGGAATTCCAAATTGTCATGCCAATTGTTGTCGATGTTGCTGTTGAATCGGTGAAGGAGAAATCAATGGTGTCAGAGCTCAAGTAGAGAGAAGTTATTCCTGTGAAATAGCAGTAATCAAGACATTCAAAAAAAATATGTAAGTTAATTCTTTGAATATTACCAAGGAGAAACAATGAGACATTTGGGGTGGTGGTGTAGGTATTAGCAAATGTTAGAACCTGCAAATCTGCATGCTATGTGGCTCCAAGAGATGTGTCTTGAAGGTTTGTGGTTGTTGTGATATCAGTGTAGATAACTTCAGCAAGATTGTCATTTTTCTCAAATGCGATCCAATTCACAGCAAACATGAGTGTGTTCCCAGATTTAGTGGTCGAGTAGTTAATTGTGAAGCCACCAGTGGACACATCAGAGCTGAATATCTTGTAGTCTTAGAATGTAGACTTTTAAGCAGATATTGATGATATGTAGATCAAAACAATAGGAGTAGAATCGTAGGAACGATCAAACGAAATTGTAGATTATCTTGTTCCAGGAGAACTGAGAGGAGATGTTTACGTCGATTTATCTAATCCCGACTGCAGTTATGTTAGCACATCTCCAACTCCGCTGCTGCTTACAGCGAGACAGTTAACAAAAAGAGTGAGGAGTAAAATTCGATATTTTATCATTTGGGAAAAATAATTTGATTTAATTTTTTGGATGTGTTTGAGTGTTTTAGAAGGAATGGATCAGGGTGAATACTCTAATCCAAGGGGATTCAATTATTGGTAATAAAACAATGATCTTAGCGATTGGAAGGACAAACGGATTTGATTTTGGTAGAAGAATAATTAATTCTAGATAATAATATTATTTTGGTTAAATATTTCTTTTGGGCTGAAAATTATTGATTTGTTCATTTCAGAAAGAAGGTTTTCTCGAGATCTTTCATAACTTTGCTAAGGATCCTTTTAACATCTCTCTCTCTCTTTCTAACATTCGATTTTTTGTTGGCTCGAAGAACAATTTTTAAAAATTAAAAATTAAAAACTGATCATTTTTGACAAGTAATTGAAAGACAAAATCTAGTGAATCTTAGGTTTAAATAATCAAATGTGTATGAGGAGTATCTAAACATGATGAATTTTTAGTATTTATTGGCATTCTATCAGTGATGCCTTTGAATTTGGAATCAAAAGAACGTTAATTATTTTTTAATTTTTTTGTGTGTGTTTTTTTTTCTGTGGGAAAGTGAAAGATACATCAAGGTTAAATTTAAATCTTTTAGCGGAAGGAGGAAGTCGTTGCTGAAACAAATTTGACCCACATCCGCTCACTTCAAATGGTACGCGAACTATGAGTGGAAAGTGTGAAAAATAAAAAATTAAGTCAACGAAATAAAAAACAAAATAACCCAAGAAAAGAAGAAAACATTTCTCATCGAGCTCTTCAAGCATTCAGGTAATTTCACATAAAAATGCACTGAAAATATGAGAGAGAGAATAGAAAATGTGTGTATGTGTGAGAGTGCAAGGATCGAATTAGGATGAAAACTTTTGGAATTACCGGCTGAAACCCTGTGATGCAAACATTGGCTGTAGCTGACTAAAGATCCTAGCACCTTATTTTTATTTCTCTCTCTCCTTCTTTGGCTTGATCCTTAAGATTAAGTGACTAATGGTAGATTATTTATTTCAAGTAGATATTAATGCAAAGAATGTGAAAACGAAAAAACAAATAATTTCATTGAAGCTTCTTTCTCTGAATCCATGATGAATTGAAAACACAAGGTAAATATCATTTAGAATAAGAGAAAGAAAGAGAGAAATAATCGATGATGATAACATTCCAGTTCTGCTGCTGAAATAAGCTTGAAGAATTCATACTACATGTCTGATCGATCACTTTCTCTCTCTTTTTTTCTCACATTTCTTTAGTTCTCCTTTTCTTATCTATTTTTCCTTCTTAGACCATTAGAATAATCGGAAACACCTCAACAACAAAGAAAACCAACTCTTTGACACATCCTTCTGCTGATTTCTTCCATGAAAGACCTCTTTGCTCCTCTTTCCTTTCAAGGTACTTTCCTTAACCATTTCCATTTCTTCCATGAACCCCCTAAGATCTGTGGAAATCTTTAGTGCTCTTGCTACTAGGATGATTTAACAACACCCAATGAACCATATGATTAAATTTAACTGCAAGCTGAATCATGACAAAAGCACTGTTTTCCAGATATTATTTCTTTCCATTTTGTTATTATTTTTTCTAACTTAACCTATCAGAAATCCTAATCTTTTTTATTGATTTATTCACTCAGGTACAATAAGATTCATACAGAACATTTCAAAGGCACAATGCAGCCTATTTCATGGAGAGGGAGGGAGAGATACATACAGTAATATTGAGGTACGCCATGAGGATACGATGACGAGAATGATGGATTCGGCAAGGGGTTGAGTAGAGTTTTTCTACTTGATCTTGAGTTGGAGCCTTTAATGTGATTCTAATTGAGGCATTTGACTGAGCAAACCTTAATAATATGTTAACTGTTGCTTTCTCTCTCACTCACTCTCCAGACACTCTCTCTATTTCTCTTTTGTCCACAAGAACTACTTTTGAAAACAACAAATTTTTCCATTCTTAGACCTTGTGCCAATCTTATTCTTGTTCTAATTCTTAGATCCAAGTCAAAAACGAACATTCCAAGACAGAACCCAAGCAATGGATGAGTTCCTTCTTGGCAAATTGACAGAAGGCTTTTCGATAGACTCCCAATTGTTTCTCATCTTTCCAATAAGGTAAAAATAATCTCTTATTATAAATAATTTCATTTCACTCTCAAAAAACAATCAAGATCCATCAAGTTGATGACTGATATAGCCGCCCCAGTATTATGCTACGGCACTGCTTATAGGCTTTAAATCTGACAGATGAATCTTTATTCTTTTTCCTACTTCAAATGGATTTATCCTCTTTCATTTTTTCTAATTATCTTCTTTGATTTAAAAGGTACACTTTGAAATACCAATGAGACTAAAAATGAATACTAAAAATAAGATACCCCCGTTTTATTGATGATCACATATTTGCTACTCTTGACCCGCAAGGGGCTGATGATTATACCACCAAGATCGCTGAATAACGGAATATCCCTCCCCTTCTCTTTTTTCCCAAATTCTCATTTGGATCAATACCTCTATATTCCAAACTTCCTTCGATTCCTTGTAGACTCATATTATTTTTTAATAAATTCAGAATCAAATGAAGAAAAAAACGAATACTAGCCAACTTGGTATCTTAACAAATAACACATACTTCTCCAGAACCATAAAATCTGAATCAAGGTAATTAATTGAATTCTTATGGGAGCAATAATAAGTATGAAAGAATGAATACGAAATGAAAGTGTGCCATTGAGATGATACTTGTAGCCTGAATCTATGTGATGCATCTACTTTCGCTCCTAACTGACTAAACACATTTTCATACATTCCCCTCAATCATACATAATCTCTTTTTTTGCCTAGTTTTTAGAAATCAACTTATTGTTTATCTCTTTTTCTTACATTTATTATTTTCATGAGCAGATTAATTGACAGCAGAGATACCTTGATTCCATTCCAAGACGTCTCCTTTCTTAAAAAAGCACACCACCTCCCCTCTCACAACATATCTCAAGTACCTCCATCATTACAATACCACCACAAATTCTTTATGTGTTTCGTTTCCAAATTGGGCTTGTGTTTCTCTGCGGATTGATGAAAAAACATAGACTAGAGTTTCTGATCACATGATTAAATAACCCTTAGCTGTCTGAATATTACAGAGCACACATCCCAACACATCAATATTTATTTTTCTTTTTACTTTTGAAGCTTATTTTCTACCCAAATCTAACTCATTTTTTTTCCTTAAAAATTAAGATTTCAATCCACTCGGTGAAACCCAAAAGTCTCTGGAAAAGAAAGAAAGGAATCTTCTAAGTCAACAAAGTACAACCAACTTTATATGAATTCCTCTTGTCCAATGAGAAATAATTTCTATGTGGGGAGTTGGTTGAGATTGATGAATATGACTGACACCTCTTGAGCGAGCCTTCGGGCGTTGATCTAAACCAGTCCCTGAACAATCCAACTTCCCAAAAAATATATATATATCGGATATTTATCTCTCTGTGGGATTGTTTATTCCCGCTAATTTTGAGGATATCTCAACAAAAAAGATGCAATGTTTGGGATTCTCATGTATTTTTTTATTCATTAGATTAAACAAACAGTTCAACAAGGAGAGAGAATCATAAGAAGGACTATTGTGGAGATAGAATGGCACATCACAACAACAACAAGAGAGCACTGCCTTTTGTTCTTAACAAAAAAAATAACCCTTTTATCCAAAACAAATCATTTTTGTGTTTCATTTAGAGTTTTGAGCTTTTAATATGCACTACAAGCAACTTCAACAGAAAAATATCAAACATCAATATTTTTAAAAAATAATTGGAGGTTTTCTTTGTTTTACTCTTGATTCTTTCACATCATGTCTTTAATGCAAGTATAGATTTCCTTGGCTATTTTCTCCAATTCGCTATTATAAATAATGTAGTCTATCCCGTGTACCTATTCGATTTCACCTAAACTAGCATACACAACTATGCCCTTCGTTTTCGAGCGATTCTAAAGGAAACTTTCATTCAGGAATAAGCAAACATATGATCTACCATTCGAATCTTTTTGTAAAAACGCATACTCCTTAATTGCCCACTCTTCGAAAGTCTTAAACGGGAAATCAATATCTACACTATTGAAAAGTCCAGCTGTTTTTTCAAAAAATTCCTTCTCTTTATCTATAGATAAACTCTGCCTTCTTGTATGCTAAACCCCCGGAACTTCAGGCAGACAAAGTGAAAATTACTTTTATAATTACAGCTATTTGAGATTACTGTTTGCTTGATCACTGGGTTTGAAAGTAAACACGCTTCCGATGTTGTCTTCATGCTCCAAGTTGCTTTAGTGAAGAAATGACCCGGTTAATTGAAAACTACTATTTTATTATGGATCTTTTTTATCCAGCTCTACTAGTTCAATTAGCTCATGTTGTATGTAGAGCTTGCAGAACACCTCCGCAGGATAAGAAGCGAGCCATTCCGTCTTGCATAATTTCTGAAATAGCTTCTTGATTTCATTTTTGCAGTTGTAATGGCATGTTTCGAATTAGGTCTCATTTAATTAGTCGACATTCTGTCCTGGTCCAAATATCATGAAGAGAAGAAGCCTCTTTAAAGCTTTAAGATCCGTCTCTTTATAGGTTTTGAGTTCTTATGGTGAGTATGACTTGATTGTCTCTTTATAAGAATCTAATTTCAGTTATTCATTCTTCGCTTAGTAGATGTTTTCAGGGGAGAGCTGTAAATTCGTATCATTATGTTGATGGCAGTCTTCCACAGCCAACGATAAGTTTGCTGCTAGCCTCAAAAACATTTCCTCGCTTAAGCAAGCATCGCCATTGTTATTATTTGTATCCTTTTTCTTGTTGCTGCCTTTTAAGATATCTTTCAAAGTTGCTTTCGCATCGTAAACCAAAACGCAGCCGCGGCAGTTAGGAAAGTTAATTTACCACTCATACTGCATCAAGTATCTTGAATCGCGAGTTTTTTAGGATACATTCTTTGATTCGGTTCTTTTGATGACAAGTAGCTTCTTTTGGTTGTTCTGATCCTCGCAAGTCAATATGAAGTCATTTGTTTATCTTTTTTGAGGATCACCAATCTTCTTGCATTTTAAGACGGATATTTTTTCCAAAGCCTCTTGTGTGAACGAAATGTCGGTTGCTTCCATTGACAGTCGAAAAAAAAGTTTTAGTTAGAATGAACAATTTAATTTTCGTATTTTTGTATGTTTCTTCTAGCTATGCACTTTTTTCTCAGGCAAAGATAATTTTTTTCTTCTTGTAATACCAACAACAACAAAAAGGAGAAATAATTTCCACAAAGACAAAGGTTCCCTTTTTTTTTCAAATTTAATTTTTCATTTTTTTTCCAAAGAGAGCCTGCAAGAATTAATCTTATTTGGGCTTTTTTTCTCTCTAAAATGTGTAAAAAATCCTAACATTCTTGTTACTGTTCAATTTTATTTTTGTTCATTCTTATTTTTTGTTGAAAAACATTAAAGGTTCATTAAAACATTCTTAGTTTTTTTATTTAGATTGTAGTTAATAATAAATAAAATTTTGATAAAATAACTCCTTTAAACACTTGATGTTCCAATACAGTAAAAGTTAGTCCATTTTTTTCTTCCAAAATACCTGTATTTTCTCTTAGATTTTCATCTAAAAAATTACTTCTTTTTCTTGTTAAAATCTGAACAAGAACAAATTATTTTTTTCCTTGTAAAAACCAAGGAATATTATCAGTTCTAATCAACGAAGTTAATGCTCATATATCTCAAATACAACTACCAAACATAGTCACCTTGCTTATTTATCACTTCTTCTCCTATGAAGCATTTTCTTAATTTGTCCTTTTTTTCCTATTTTTTTCTGCAGAAAAATCACCTCCTCATTTCTGGCTGAAATCAAAGCTGCTGGTGATTTGGAAACAGAAGATAATTAAATCTCAATAAAGCCTTTGTTTGAAGTAACAGCATTGATATTATCCTGTGAATCAACAGGTTTGTCCATTTCAATAGGAGCATCACTATTGATTGTCTCTTTGCTATCTTCTCCATTAATACTACTGGCAACAAGCGAGTTTTCTTGTTATTGCTATTTAATATCATCAGCATTGCCTTAAATCATTTCTTCTTTCACTTCAATGGACTCAATCCCTTCATTTTTCGCTTATTTTCCATCAATATCTTCTTCTTGTTTGACTGTTTTCCCCTCTAAACTTGTCTAATTTTCTTGAATATCTTTGTTCTTTTCAGTAAATAAACTAGCTCCTGTGTTATCTGCTTCTTTCTATTCTTTGTTAAAAGGATGACTGAAGCATTACTGAAAGATTTATGAAAGCTCATCTAGTTTGTTAATAAGAACAAATCTCTTTGATCGTAGTTAACTAAGATCCACTTAAATCTGATCGATGTCAGCTATAAATGCAGTTATTCCGCTGCTCACTTCGTCGAAATCATCGTAATCCTCGAAACCCTCTGCATAAAGAAAACACACACACAAAAATATGCTAAAACAAATTAATAAAACTGTTCACATTATTACCTTCTTTGAGAGTATTTAGATACTCCTGTACCCTCTCTATCCTAGATAATCGCTCTGTGAGTTCATCTAATGTCATTTCTTGTTTTCTGAGCTCTATTGCTTCAGTCATCCCTGTGGTTTTAGGGGATAATTTCCTCCCATGATCATCGAATTTCCCAACTTCTTAAAACAACTACTCGCTCTCAGCTGTGAGTACTTGATCAAATTATGAATCTTTCAGCTCATTACTGTCTTTTTGTTCTTCACTTCCATCAATAACCTAATTTCCTTCTTCTTTCTCCTCCTTTTTTTCCTTCAAAGGATCGATTATTTTTATCTTTTCTAAACTATCATTAGCAGCAGCAGCATCTCCAGTATTTTCGTTTGAGTACTATCTGGATTCATCAATGGTAGCTAACAAATTCATCAACGATACTTTATACTGCTCTAAACTATCCTCATCTTCCATTATTTCAATCCACTCATCTAACTGTCTTAGAGTGCTCTTGAATTTCTTTTTTTCTTGGCATTAATCTGGACCAAAGGTATCTGTTTTCAGATCCATTGCATCCTGTAACTTCAATATCATCGCTGAGGGCTACATCGATGCCATGCAGTCTATTAATGAGAAACAACCATAAATAATATAATCAAACATATTGAATTTCCGGAATGAAAATGCAAAGTAAAACTAAAGCAAATATCAAAGTATTGCTGCTAATCCCTTACAGCTATTCAGCACTGCCATGATAGCAATAGCAGCAAAGATCGCCAATGATTGCTTATTCATCGAAGCAATACGTTTTTAATCTTCTTCTTCTTATTCCCCAGTTGAATAACGAATAAACGAATAATAATGACTAAAAATAGCTTATCCTGTTCTCTTGATTATTTTCCTTAAACTCAAAAATCCATAAGAACATATTATCATTCATTCATGTGTATTTATTTGCTTAGCCACATCTCAAAAAGTACTTAAGAATTACAATTCATTTGCAGTATTCTTATTATTTATTTGCCTTATTTGATTTAATCCTGTAAACGAATAATAATTTTATATTATTATCAGAATTAGTGCAAAAGCAATTAATTGAACTCAATGAAATTAAAATAACTTTTGAGATTCTTTGAAGTTCCCTCTTGTTCACCCAAAGTATCATAAATCATTATGAATGGGCGGTTGTTTCTCTTTTGAGATGGGATATTTAATTGGGAGATTTTAAAATTGAGAGAGAGACTGGGGAGGGGGTGAGATAAAAAGGGAGCGCAAAGAGGGCATTTTAATTTTTGAAAAAAGGGAGTGTGTGTGATATTTTTTTTTAAAAACCAAATTTGAAATCAACTTCTTCCTCCCAAACAGACCTATTCTTATTATGTACGCACAACAAAATCGTATTGGTGGAGGATTCCCTCACAGCTAATAGATACCAGCTAGAACTCTTGGATAGAACACTTATCTTCTAAACTAAACCCCTCCTTTGCCATTTGGATACTCACAATAATCGATGAATTCGCAGAATCTGAGTTCGTCATTTCAAAATATGCAGCAATAGCAGTCCTTTTGGAGCTACCAAAATGGCATCAAGACATGCAAGTGGCACAAGGGTCAAGCATTTATTGCAGTTTGCTCTTGGGAAGGATGCCGAATGGGTAGACT
>Ga0302271_10004225_pt1 | contig 11605 bp, 7 predicted proteins | sample III_Bog_N1_1_FD_198767 | JGI IMG/M metagenome (GOLD analysis project Ga0302271, IMG submission 198767) | Peat permafrost microbial communities from Stordalen Mire near Abisko, Sweden - III_Bog_N1_1 | ecosystem: Environmental > Terrestrial > Soil > Wetlands > Peat | place: Sweden: Abisko... | reverse complement strand
CCGCTTCTTGCTATTTGATCAGATTGACTAATTTGAGTTATTTATTACTTTTAAAAATCAAGTATGTGATAAAGATCTCAAGTGATCATCTTTTAGAGGTGCTCTTCTAGTTTGCTTGAAAATTTTTGATTATTACTTTAAAAAATGTGTGAATGTCATTGAATTTGCATTAACAAAGATAAATTAATGAACTATTTTGTAGCTATTTATTCATTTTTACAATTAAATAATGGTTTTTCCTTAATATTTTGTTAGTTGACTAAACTAAATAATAGGTAAATTAAGTTTATTTATTATCATTTAAAAAGTTAAGTTGAGCATTCAGCTTTTTTAGGATAAAGGACATTTTTATTTTTTAGCTTTTTAGCTGCCTTTTTCTTCTTCAAGAATTCCTCATTTCTTTTGCAATGCTCTATCTACCATCTATCAATAACTGAAGGGTAGTTGAACTAAGGCCAATAAAACTTAAATATCTTACAGCTTTCGAATTATAAAAGCATTTAATATTCAACTTCTTCTTTCTATTCTGATTAAATGTTGTCCAATTGTTCTGTAGCCTAGATCATTAGCTAAGTAATATGCTTAGGATCAGGTAAATTATTTCTTTGTTTCCTCTCTAATTCGATATCAGCTGAATATGGCTGATGAAAGTTAGAATGTCTTTTTCTTATTTATGCATCTGCTTTGTCAAACTAAGGTGTTTATTAACCTTAATTTATGGAATTATTTTATTCAATTTCTATCTGTTGGTTAAAACTAATAGGTGAGAGTATTTCTTCATTTTATGATTGCTTATCTTTGGTGGGAGAGAGCTGATGAACTTGATTTTGAACTAAATTTTTGTAGGAAACTGAACAAGAATTCGATCTTATTTTATCTTAATTTACTGAATTTTTATTTTTTAAAGAAGTTTAACATTTTTTTAAGGGAACCTATTACTATGGTTATCCAGGTTTGTTATTGTGGTTAAAGTTTTTGGTATCATTGAATTCTTAAATTTAGTTAAAAGAATTCACCTTATTTTCTTCATTTACCATCCTGGAAGGTTATCTTTTTATTGAATGATTACTGCCTTCTTTTTGGGTTTAGGATAAAATAACTTTTCCTGATGGATATTCACAAGAATCTTTCAAAATCTATTGTTCGGAATTTTATAAATTTTCAGGGAGACTGGAGATATTTCTTTGCAAAGGAGACCTTTTAGTTTGGACTCTTGAATTTTCTATTGAATGTCGTTTTTCATCCTCTTGAAGATTTTACTCATGAAATACTGTCTTGCGAGACTTCATCATTTTTTAATCTGGAAAGGAACCCATCGACCCCGAAAAGCTTGAAACAGAATCTGAAATGCTAGCCTCCTAGTCAGAACATTAGGATTAACTTCTTTATTTCAATTGATTTGAAGTTTTTCCAGATTCTTTGACTCTTAAATGTTCTGAGCTCTTTGAGCAGTGTCGCTAGGCAACACTTTTCGACAGATTTCGTTGTGAAAATTTAGTCATTCTCTGATTTTATAAAGTTACTAAGGATTAGTCATCATAGGCGAACATTGATTCTTAATCTTAAGAGCTTATCACTGATAAATTAAAATGAAATTCCTTCTCAAGATTATCAAGAACTTCATACATACTCTCTTAGTTATTAATATCATAAACTCCATCAATTACAATATGCCGATTTGAAAGTGCCTTGAATTTCTCTGTTGTTCTTGTGAATGGAAGACGGTTTTCATGGCTAACAGAATAACTGTGCCGATATATTATCCCTTGGGTTGACATTACAAGATGAGAACGAGGGCAGTTTATCGACAGATGGTTTCCTCGTTTACAAATGAAGCAACGAATTTAACAGAATTTAAAATTATCTTTAATTGTGATTGCTTCTCTCATCATTTAAAAATTTTAAATATCTTGCTCATTCGATTAGATAGCCTCAAGGAATTAACTCCTTCGAATCTTGAAGACTCTGCAGAAATCATTAGCTATTGCTGTTAGCGTCCTATGATTCCCAGTTAAAAAGGCTATTTCTCCAAAATAACTTGATTTCTCTAAGGTAGCTAGAACTATGCCTTCACGGCCTTGACTTTTAGATGAAAATGTTAGCTTCACTTATCCCCTCACTAGATAATACAAAGAGCAATCATCAGCATCTTCTTCCTTGAAAATACATTCTCCAGGTGAAAATAAGCATTCCTCCATTAGCAAGGCGATTCTTCTCCGTTCCTGTAGCTTATCAATAATTGGAATTCCTTAAATGTATTTGCCTTAGATGTCTTGAATCAAATCATTGCGTAATTGCTCTGAGAGCTTAGAGATGATTTCTTTCTCCTGATTTCTCACTGCTTCGTTAGATTCCTGTTAGAATGAAAGTACAACAAATTACTCATCAACTTATAAAATGATTCATTTAAATGATTATAATACACATACTTTCCATTCTAACCTTGTAAAGATACTCAAGATAATTGGATATTTTGAGTCGAACAGAAGAATCCACATTCTCATCACGCATGAGTCCATGGATAATTTGCATGTTATTGTTGTACATTTTGTTTTTGCCTTCGATATTTCCAATAATAGATCCAATTGTAGTCAAGAAGAAAGCCCATATTGTTCCAGTCACGAACATAGTAAATACGATAAAAGTAATCTCCATTGAATTTTTAGGTGTGATGTCTCCATAACCCACAGTGATCATAGTAGTAGCCATATAGTAGAAAGATGCTATGTACCTTTAGAATATATCTTAATCGATCAGATGGTAAGCATGAAGCCAAGTGTTATCTTTTCCCATCATATTAATTTCAAGAAGTGCAAGTCCATGCCAGAGAAGTGAGAAGATATGGCAGACAGAAACAATCAAAAAGATAAGTTATATGAGATCAGAGAAGTTCTTCATATTCTTTTAATAGCTAAGGAAAAAATGGAGACGCGCCCATGTTTCTCTTAGCTTTATTCCTTTCAGAAGAAAAAGAGCATAAGAAATTGAGATCCACGAATGGTTCATTTCAAGATGGAGCTACATGATGAAGACAGGAATCAGGGCTAGCGAATCAAGGAAAAATGATTTACGGAAATAAGTGAGAAAAATACGAGATCGTGAAGTAATTAGACTTCCTTTCAAAAGAAATCCTGTATTTGCAGAGACAAGGATATCGAAGATGAAGAAAAAGAGACCGATTTTAGACACAAATGAGAAGCTCTAAGCAGGAAGAAGGAAGAATACTTCAAGGCTTGTTAGGAATAAAACTGAAAGGATAGATAAGGAATTGCAGATATCCCAAAAGAGTTTGAGGATATGAAAGGGCTGAAAGAGAGGAAAAGAAGGAATTGATTAGAGAATCTTTGATAGGAACATGATTGTCACTGAAAATGCTACGCTGTGTGAGTGATTTGAGAATTGAAAGTAATTGGAATCAGCAGCTGCATCTCCAATCGAATCATGCTCGAACTTAGATAATCTCTAAAGAATTCTAGAATTTTTAGTAACTTAGCGATAGAATCCCTTGACATTTACTAGTAAACTGATTGCTTTAATTAATTTTGAGTTTTTTGTAGATTCCTCAAGAGGGCAATTGTTTGTTTAAGTTTCAATTCGCTCGTTCACTATTGAATTCTTCTTCTTGACTCGACCTGCAGCGATCAGACCAAACAGCATATTCTATCTGTTCTTTAGACTTGTTCTTCCATCTTTGAATTGAATTCTTTTCTGTGGTGATCTTTCTTGTTCAATCTCTTTCTTCTCTTCGCTACTCTTTCGTTGTGATTATAACTGTTCTACCATGTCGAATAGAATGGAGTCCTCTCTTCGCAGTGCGATTCCTTGCAATTCAGCATGATCCTTAACAAATAAATAAGTAAGAAATCTAAAGAATTTGTGAGAGCAGACCTTGTAGTTATCCTAAATTCTTGTCATGTATGATTGAGAATCAAGAGCGGAATCGGAGATGCTGTTATCCATTGCTTATGAATCAATCAATTACTGTTGAATTTAGGAAATTAATTAATTGTTCCTAAATGAGTTAGTTCTACAAAGGAGGGAGAATTAAATGATAATTACATTTAATTAACACTGAACGCAGCAATGCTATGATATTGTTCTTGTTTTCTTTCAAATATGGCATTTTGATTTCATTTTCATTTGAAAATACAATTATTGAGAAAGTAATAAATTGCAATAAATAACAAAAAATTATTGCATAATATTAAGAATGATGTTGATCATTTATTGTTTTCTAAGGTTATCAAAAAGTTTTACTGAATCTTCTCAAAGAATGACACACAGATAAAGCTTATTTCAGCATATGGAATTGAATTCGAGATTTAAAGGAGATTTGAAATAGATGTTCTTGTTGAAGAAGATGTAGTCGTTGAATGGGTAATAGCGACAAGTGAAAATAATCTTTCTTCGTAAAGATAAGCGGTGATCTAAAGGGCTGGTTCTAGTGAGAAAAAGCCCAATCATATGCTGCGACAAGGTAGCCGCCTTGCTCGTTATTATGATTTTAGCCTTCTTGAAGAAAAAGAGAGAACTCATCATTATTAAACTTGAAGTTTCTTTATTTCAATTCGCTTATTTGACATATCCCAAATCCGATCCAATGAGGTGCTATCTTGTTTTCTTAAAGCTCCATTGCTTATTATTCGGAGTCACTTACTCTAAATTTGGATGCGAAACTTGAACTCTAAAGTGAAGCTTATCTTTAGCCAACCCATGCATTCCGTTATTAATAGTGCTCTTTTTGCAGCTATTTATTTGGTTCCCAAAGAATTTTGCTAACTCAAAGCGGAAAACCAGGGAAATTTTCTCAATGAGGTTCGTTTCGTTTCATTCATCTAACTGAAGCTCCTATTTGCAATCCACTGCAATTCTTACTTTCCTTTACCGCTACATTAATTAGGTACATGTTTATCAAAAGAAGAAAAACGAGAATTCTCAACACCAGGTGGTTCGAGGATTGGATTGATAGTACATCATCATAACTGGTTATTTAAGCTATGATGAAATTATTATTATCTTCTTCACTATCTAAGAATAATGATTTAATAAATCCTAAGCTGCTTCATCTAATATTTGATCTTTAAAATACAAAATGTAATTTTTTTTATCTGATTATGATTTCTATTATTTCCTAGTTCTACTATTAAAATGATCTTTGCATTGTTTGAGAAGAAAACTATCAAAAAATCAGATTTATTAATAGCTGCTGATGTAAATAAGAAAAGGAAATTAAATTGTGGAGTTAGGAGAATTTGGATTCTCTTTTAAATTCAGCTAATTTTCTTTTATTAAATGTGAGAACAACATGAAGAGCAACTATTAAACAGTCAAATATTAGGATACAAAATGAAATATTAGAATTCTTTCTACAAGTTGTAAATACTCAAAACAACTAACTTCATTCTTCACTTTGCGTTCTAATTAGAGTCTCATTATCCTCATTGATTGAAGCGTTTTGAGCAGGATAGAATATCTCAAGTATTACATAAATGCTGAGTGCGTATCCGTAGATTGTGAAGATTGTTGTAATGAAAAACGCTGAGCATTCAGGATAGTTTGTCATATCAGAGCTGTACTCTCCCATGAAATAAGAGAGCATAAGACTCCATGCAAGGATGATAATGACTAAGATCCTACTGACCCATGTGATTATTATGTTTTAAACTGCTCTACCAAGGTAGTTGAAAAATCTCAGAGCAAAATGAAGACATACAATAATAACCAGCCATGTGTTGAAATTCTGAGAACAAGTATAGTGATCCCAGTGATGGAATAAGTGGATTGAAAACTGAATTAGACAGATGATCCATAGGTAGTCAAATAGCCCTAAAGGAACTTTCTTATTTCCTGCCATATTAACTTGTTGAAATCAGATAATCTTTCAGCGTAATATCAATTATTATTTTGGGTATTTTTTTTGTATTACTAATTAATTTAATCTTATATTATCCCTTACAAGTCTATGTTCATTTTATGTATTATCCTATTTACAGATCTCTTCCAAATAATCTCTCTTGAATACAATAGAGTTTAATTACTCAAAATAATATTATTATTTTCATATTTATTAATTGTTGTTTTTCAATTATTGTTTGATATAATTCAACCTGATTGTTTCCAATTATTATTACATTCAAAACCAACCTGAAGAAACATGAAATACTTCAAAATCACAGAATGTGCTTCTTCTTTATTTCATTAAAACTACTCCTGTATAGGAGAGATAAGAGATACATTGAGTTTTTATTCCCTAACAAAATCTGAAAATTACATTAACTTTGTCATAGAATTCGTAAAAAGAAGAGAAACTACCCAAAATAAGGCAATATTTTTAATTCTCATTATGGCTGAGAAAACTAATAATACCGTGACCCTCAAAATACTTACACTAGGAAATTCCGCTGTTGGAAAATCAAGTTTGCTCTTGCGTTTTTGTCGCAACATGTTTTCCTCTTCTTATCAGTCAACGATAGGTAAGTTTTTGTTTTCTTATGCAGCATTAAGTAATCTTTTTTTAAATAGGAGTTGATTTTTACCTTAAAAAAACTGAAATAGAAGGCCATCCAGTGAAATTATCACTATGGGATACAGCTGGTCAAGAGAAGTTTAAGGTTATTGTATCGAAATATTACAAAGGAGCAGATGGCTTTCTAGTCACTTATTCAGTTGATGATAGAAATTCATTTAATTAAATCAGCTATTGGATAGGATGCATACTTAATGATTGCGACAACAAATAAGTTTAAATTGTTCTTATTGGTAACAAATCTGACTCGAATAATAGAGTTGTATCAGAGGCTGAAGGAGTGGAACTAGCAAAATAACATAATATTCCTTTTTTTGAGACAAGTGCACTCTAAAACATAAATTGTGAAGAAGCGGTGAATAAATTATCGCTTTTATGCTTTAAGAAGGCTCAAGAAGCAGGAAGGCTAACCAACAACAATAAAGATACTGTTTTATTAACTTCTTAGATCAAAGATGATAATCCTAAGGAAAAGAAAGAAAATTGCTGCTGACGAAGACATTTTTAAAATATTTTTTTGGAGAAAACTATCCATTAACTTGGAATAAAATATGTATTGCTGAATTAAAAATTGTCTGTTCTTGTTTATATTAAATCCTATTACATTTGAGATAATTTCAAAATTTTTAATTGTTATCCTTGAGATTATTGAGCAGCACGAGGATATTGAAAATATAACTCTTCAAACAAGATTCATTGTGAATAATTTAGTGAAAATGAATAATTTCCAGTAATAAAAGAAGTCTCACATTAACCCGTTATTTTGTCTCATTTTAATATGTAATTTTATGATTAAGAGTGGTCTTAAGTGATTTCTGATTGTTATGAGGATTCTTCATCAACGGGAAGATTTAAATAATCAAATCACGATCAAGATCCTAATTCACAGATTAATAAATACCTTTTAAATTCTAAAATTACAAAGGAATAGACAAAAGATTAGCAAGAGTGTTAATATCTTTCATCATATAGGAGAAGCTTAGAGTCATAATAAACCAATCAACTTCAATCAAACTGGAATTATTAGATCATTTTAAAACAAATAAATAAACTAATTTCAGATCTTTTAATAAGTAAATTCACAATATGTCTTTAGAAACAAATCAAGCCATTCTCAAAATACTAACTCTCGGAAACACTGCAGTTGGTAAAACGTGCCTACTTTAGAGCATTTTTTCCAAAGACTTTTAGAATCAGCGTGCAACAATTGGTAATCAATAACAAAAATCAATTCATTTCTATTGTCTCATTTTCGTTATTGTTTCAAAGGAGTTGATTTCTGCAGAAAAGAAATGGAAATAAAAGGAACTAATGTGAAATTATTGATGTGGGATACAGCTGGATCGGAATAATTTCGAGGAATTGTGAAAAGTTATTATTAAGGTGGAGATGGTTTTTTAGTTGCTTATTCTGTTACTGATAGAAAATCTTTTGAATAAATTAATTACTGGATCCATAGTATCATGCAATAATGTGATAATAAGAATGTGCAAATGGTATTAATAGGAAATAAATGTGATTCTAATGAGAGAGTTGTTTCAGAGAATGAAGGAAAAGATTTAGCAAAATAGTATAACATCCTTTTTTTCGAGACAAGTGCTTTAAATGGCACTAATTGCTAAGAAGCACTAACAGCTTTAGCTAAGAGATGCTTTGATAAAGCAGTCGAGTCAGGAAGATTTGTGGAAGCTGCAAAATCAAATAAAAAAGTATTGAGTTCTTCTAAAATAAAGCAAAGTAAATCGAAATGCAAATGCTGATATTTTTTAGTTGTATTCTTTACAAATCACAAAACTTTTTGAAGAACCAAGATGTCTAAATTAATCGTTTTTTACTCTCTATCTGTTAGTAGTTGAATAAGGAAAATAAATGCTAGTATTTAATAAAAAGTAATGATACTATTCAAGAGCAGTATTTTTAATTATTGCTTTAATTATTACAACTAGCAAATTATACTAATAAAAAATAATCCATAATCAGAATATTTTTCTTGAATGGAAGTAGAAAATAACATCGAAGAACTGAAGATACTCAATATTAAAAAGGACAGAGCCATCTTGCTACATCAAGAAGGTAAAGTTAGTATTACATTATAATAAGAAGTAGGCTTGGAGAGGAAGAATATCAGAAACATTGCAAGTAAATTCAATAAGCATGGGATAATGGAATAAATGGGTACCTAAAGTTGGCTGAGGGACTGACAAAGAAAAGAAGAAAATTGATAAAATTTATTTCATTTTAGAGGAAACTTAAAAGTAAATCCAGGGTTAGAAACCCAATGACAAACTTCATCGATTACAACAAAATTTAAGACCAACTTTAATTGTGATGATGGTTTCTTAAAAAGTTTGTCAAGAAGGATTTTGAAGGGAAGCCTGTCGTGTCTAAAGCTAGTTGGTTTTTTCTAAAAACCCAAAAAATAAAATGTCAAGAATAAAGAGACAAGGAAGACCACTAGACCAAGGAGTGGTGATTTAAGAGATAAATCAAACAAGAAAACAATAAAAGAATTTAGGATTCTATTATTCTTCAAATTGAACTTTAAATTAAGGTTTTTCATGTTTGTCTTCTATTTGTTAATTAATACGTCATAGCTACATACGTCTTTCCTTCAAATCTTGTTAATATATTAAAAAGTCTTCTCATTTCCTATTTAATCATGAACGCACATATGTTTTGTACCTTACTCGATCATTTGTTAGAGCACACAGACATTTTAGCAGCAATCATATGTTTTTTGAAGCCCTATTTTTCATGTAGAACAACAAATATTAGTTTCGTAGAATATTTTCGATTCCTGAGATATTTATTCTTCTCGAATTGGGTACTTAACCATATTGATATTGTTTATCATTGTTAAATTCCATTTCTCTTTTGGCATTTATGTTTGTCTATTGACTGTTATGATTACTCTGCTGCTGATGTAGTACCTGTTATCCAACTATTCAATTGGAATATGTTTAAATTGAGAGACTCTACGCTTCTTTCTTTGTTGAAGATCTTTCTACTTTTTACCTCATTAAATGCTTTTCATTGTTCATTTAGAAAGAAAGCTCTCATTTCGAAACAGCATGCTATTGATTTCAACGATCCCTCTTAGTTCTCCGCATTTCAATAGTCACTATCTCTCTCAGGTTTCAATATTTCAAAGTCAATCACTCTCTGTTTTATTTATTTCAAGAATCACTTTCTCTCTCTCTGCTCTCTTTTTCTCCTTTTAGAAATATCTAATGATTCCTCGCACTTAAAATCAACCAGTCTCCAAGCTCCAACCAATAAATCATAATATTAATTAAAAAAAGAAAAACATAAAAGTAAATCGCTTGGGAGAATTTGCCGAAAAGGTGTACAAATTATCAATGGATGTTAATACAATTAATTCCTTTTTAGAGAAAGGAAATTCTAACATAAGAGATACTGATGTGCTTACAGCGATGAGTTACTTGAATCAAATAGGTTTTAAGGTGATCGGCATGCTTGGGTGTGGATCTTTTGGTGCAGTCATGCTTGCAGAATAATAAAAAACTGAAGAAAAAGTAGCTATTAAGATGGTCTATGCAAGGAATGAAAATGAACTCTATAGTTTTATGCAAGAGTATTCTATAATGAATAAACTACAATCATAGTATACTGTTAAACTGATTGATATGTTTTCCGATTTCAAGAATAAATTATTCTTCTTGGTTATGGAGTAATAACAGAATGGAAATCTTGGAAGTTTTATTTCAGCTAATGCTAATCTCAGTAGTTAATAGATTGCTAAAATGTTTATTTAGATTCTAAGAGGAATACAATATTTGAAGGAGAACAACATTATTCATGGAGACCTTAAGCCTCCTAATATTCTTCTGTCAGCCGATAACTCTCCTAAACTCGCAGACTTTGGACTCTCAACGAAGCTACTAGGAACGAAGAGTTATAACACGAATCAAGGAGGAAGTTACTGCTATGAATCCCCAGAATAATAGAAATACAAAAAGGTCTATTTTGAGTCAGACTGGTATTCTGCGGGCATGATTCTCTTTAACCTATGTGGCAACCATAATATCAACCAAATGAATGATATTAAGCTCGGGGTCTTTCCAGATATTACTAAGCTCAGATATTAGAATATCTTGGAACTCTCATATTAAATGATGTAACCTTCACACAAAAATCGTGCTTCACCTGAATAGGTTATCTTGGGGCTCGAGAAAATACTTTAATCTGACCCTTCTCCAACTCTTCCTCTCCCTCCCGATTTAGCGTAAAAACATTTTTCTTTGTTTCTTCGATTGTTTATTTGGTTGAAATAATTTTGGATTGTCTCAAGTATTACGGTGATAATCCTTTCATTATTCTCATTCCTATCCCACAACACTGACTAAATAATCTAATAAATGAATAATAAAACCATTTGTTGTTGGGATTTTAATTCTTTTAGAAATAGAATCAGACTCTTTAACTAATTACTGTTTCTACAACAATAATAATAGAAAAATGTGCTATCCCTATTTTTGAGAGATTTATTGATGAATAGTGGTCATACAAATATAACAGTGCTATTGATTGAAATAATACAAAAGAGAGTAGCAAGAGAAATGAGAAAATACCTAACAAGAAGAGAATATGAAAGTTTTAAAGAAAAATCTTCGTTTTTAAGAAAAGAATCAATTTCTTTATTTTAATTCATAAACCAATTCTTTTGAGGATGTTCATTATTAAGGCTTTCTTATTTTATTTTAGATTAATAATTATTACATAGTTTTCACCTATTATCTTAAAAAGTGTATAAACAATTAAGCATGATAATGGATACTATGAAGGACAGATCAAGAATAACTAACGAAATGGATAAGGTTTGTACAAGCTATTTTTTATTTTATGCTTTATTTTTATGTTGGGTTTTTTTAGGTAAATACTTCTGGAATAATGGAGACAGATATGAAGGCGAGTGGAAAGATGGCAATAAGCATGGGCAAGGTAAGAAAGAAGTGATTTACTTTATGATTTATTGATTCTAACATTGTTTGATGATACTTTAGGTAAATGGTTCTGGAATAATGGAAACAGATATGAAGGCGAGTGGAAAGATGATAA
>Ga0302271_10004224_pt1 | contig 11606 bp, 5 predicted proteins | sample III_Bog_N1_1_FD_198767 | JGI IMG/M metagenome (GOLD analysis project Ga0302271, IMG submission 198767) | Peat permafrost microbial communities from Stordalen Mire near Abisko, Sweden - III_Bog_N1_1 | ecosystem: Environmental > Terrestrial > Soil > Wetlands > Peat | place: Sweden: Abisko... | reverse complement strand
AGTGATGGACCTCATTGAACCCTCAATCAACCCTCAGGCAACCCCCTCGGAAGTATGAATAGATGATAGAGAAAAATCAGGATGGATTGTTATTCTGACTACTCGGTGATTCTAAAAAGAAACAACATTTGCCCAAAGGAAACCAGCACTGTTTTTAACTGTTCGAATACCCGTGAAGATGAATTATCTTCCAAACTATATTCAAAAGAACCAAATAATCAGATGAAATTTCAATATTCAGCGTATTCATCTTTGCATTTACAGGATTCCGGTCATTTAATTCTATCCTATAAAGAAAAATACAGTTAAAAAGCAAGTAAAAAATTGGTATATAGCATTATACATGTATTTAATTGTTTGATTTATGACAATAAGGATCCCAGCATAACGGAAATTTAAAGAATAATTATCATAGTCTGGACTATTTTATAGAAACATTGGAAGATATTGAAAGATGTGTTGGCACATCTGAACCTATTTTTGTGCAATCACTTTCAACGAAAAATATCACGACTTGAACTTTTCGGTCAATCTGATCTTCCTGATGAAAAATGAGGTTTATTGTCATAAAGGATGTGTGACTGATCAGGTGTGAGTGATCATACTAAACTTCAAAAAACACGTGTTTCAAACTTTGATTTTTAAAATAATCCGGTTTTTGATTATTTATTCAGGCTTGACTTTAAAAGTTCAATTCTTGTAAAATAGCCGGCGATTACAACAGGAAGGATAATTTTCACGGATTTCAGGGAGCAGGCTTTATAAACCGGCTTATAAATAGAGTGTTAAATAAATCGCATCAATAATCTGTTAATCATTAATTTAAAATTGTTATTATGAAAACAAAAATTACTTTTTTCGTCGTTCTGCTAAGTATGCTATCCATAGGCATTCATGCACAAACAGCCACCTGGGTAGGTCCCGCAACGGGTGATTGGTCAACTGCGGCTAACTGGTCAACATCAGCAACTCCGTTGGCATCAGATAGTGTTTTAATCCCAAGTGGTAAAGTTGTTACAGTATCCAGTAATGCCGGTTCAATTAATCGGTTGATTGTTTCAGGGAGTTTAATTATTAGTACCAGTGGAACATTAACGGTAGATCAAACTACATCCCCCAATGGGTCAGGAATCATCAACCTTATTGGAGGTGAAATACTAAATAACGGAACATTTACTGTGAAAAACAGCGTAACTGCCGCTTCAAATACTGTTATTCAATTTTCAGATAACCTGGACAGAGATAACAAACTTACGAATAACGGAACTTTCACGATGGATAATACTGTTGGTGCATATGCATCGACTACCGGTAGAGTCATTGGATTGAATATGGTATCACCCGGTCGCGTCTCAACATTTAAATTTGGAGGAACAATGAATTTTAATGTAAAACCGGTAGGCTGTTTCATTGAAACAAATGGTGGTGGAAATCTTACAATGGATGGAACGTTGGTATTGGGCAGTAAGAATGATTATAAAAACCTTCGCTTTATAAAGATTCAGGCAGGTGGCAAAGTCACTGTTGCTAAGACGGCAAATATTACTGTTTTCACAGGATTTGTTTCTGGTAATGGTGTTATTAATATGCAATCTGCACTTACAACTGAACCCGGTTCAAGTTTTACAAATTATGGAACAATAGCTATTCATGGAGGTAGTGCAACAACCGGATATGGAATCTATTTTAACCCTCAAGCGCCTTCAGCGATTAATAAATTTATAAATGAAGGCACAATTTATTTAGAAGGAACATTCCCTCTTGGATTTGTGTTTCTCGGAGGAAATGTAGGAGGAGCTACTTCAATTAGCAATACAGCAACAGGTGTTTTTTCAATATTTAGCGCTGATCCTGCTGTTCAGGTTATTAAATCCGGTTTGACAAATGCTGCGACAATAACAAATAACGGTATAATGAATATTTCATCTCCGTCAATAACTCCTGCATCAACTGCTGTTATATTTACGAATAACGGAACAGTAAATTATGGTTTTGTATCTGCGGTTAAACAGTTATCATATTTCAACGGGAAGGTATACTCAAATAAGAATGAGATCACGGTAACCCTCCCCGCAAATGGGATTGCTCAATTCACTCTTTTAGATATTACCGGAAAAATTCTAAAAACAGCGAATTTAACAGATGAAAAAAATGTATTGACAACTGCCGGTTTAAAAGGCATATTTATCGTAAAGCTAATAACTTCAGAAGGCAGTTATTCACAAAAAATCAGTTTGGATTAACTACTCATCCTTTTTACACGAAGAACATACATGATGTTCTTCGTGTAAAATAAAAAAATTAATCATTAAAATTACAAGAACCTTTTTTTAAGAGTGCAATAGAAATTGCATTCAGGGATATCTTACGTATAATTTTAAAATAATCAATACCCCTGCCTTTCATTAGGGGTGTTATAAAACAAGTAATACATGTTGGTTCGTAACTCCGAGACAATATAACTTGAATTGTTTTTACCCGGATCATTAATCAGGTTGGCTATTTCTACCTTGCCAGGAGTAAAAGAGGAATAATGACCCCGAATATTATGTATTGAAAGTAGTTGATAACATATCTCGAAAATGAGAAACTCACAGGAAATATCGCAAAACAACTTTTGGAATCTGTTTTTAACGGATGGGAATGAGGATGCATTATCCCATATCTATGCCGATAATTATGATTTGTTATATGATTATGGATTAAGGTTTACTTCAAATATCCATATTGTTGAAGATGCTATCCAGGATATGTACATAAATCTCATTAAATACAGAAAGAATATAGGATTGGTAAAAAACCTGCAAGGCTATTTGATTTGTGCTTTCAGGCGTCAGTTATTCCTTGATTTGAATAAACAAAAGATAATCATTTCTACCGAACAGATGCCTGAAGGTTTTTTTGATTATTTTAAAAGTCCCGATCCTGACTCGGATGAAAAAGAAGAGAAAGAGTTCCTTCATTCGACGGTAGTAGCATGTGTTGATCAACTGACTAATAAACAAAAGGAAATCATTTACTTGAAATTTGAAAGGGAGATTGAATATGAAGAAATTGCCGTCATATTAAATATCTCGGTAGAATCATGCTACAAATCCGTTTATCGTTCCTTAAAATCCATTCGAAGTTCAGCTGAAAAAGTACTGCTAGACAACAACAAAATGACTGATAGAATTTATTCAGATGCAATAAGATAGGAAAATTTAATTCTTATTACTATAATATAAAAGTGGATTCGGATATTTCTTTATTTCTTTGTTGCTATATCTGTCAATCGAATGTCCAGATTTATAATTTTTCATCTCATTAGAGTATAACTGAAAAATTATGGACGCTGAACATTTTAAAACTTTCTCTGCTGAAGATTTTATTATAGACAAGGATTTTAGAATGATTTTAAAAAATCCTTTTGCTGACAAGATGTTAGAAGAGTTTATAATTAAAATTCCGGAAAAGAAGCAAGAAATTCTGCTTGCAGCTGGTATTCTCAAAGAATTAAACACACAGACTTTTACACAGTTGGCAGAGAGAAAAAAAGACCTCTGGCATGAGATTCTTGTAACAACAGGAACCGATAATACAGATCAATTATAACGGGAACGGGTTAAATTACAAAGTAATAAATGAATATGTTCCGGTTGGTTAAACAGAATAAAAATAAAAAATAAATATGAGTTCCATGAATGAAAAAATCACATGAATGTTATAAAACAATGTCAAACTATTAAATTTAATTACGCCCCAAGGCTACAGTATTTATTTAAAAAACAATTCAAAAGTATGGAAAACAATCCAATTGTTACCTTTTCCAGTCTAATACGGAAGTCAAGTACACAATTTCTTAATACGAAATTCATGCTTCTTCTGGTTATTGTTGGATTTATGTCATTAAGCCAGCCAGCAACCGGACAAAACTTAAAATCCTCACCATCTACTACAAAAAATGAACCACAGAGCAATTCCAAAAGAAGACTCACAGGGAAAATTGTAGATCAAAAAGGAGAAACTATTATTGGTGCCACTGTAAAAGTGAAAGATACATCTACCGGAACTATTACGAATATTAATGGTGAATTTATGATTGAAGTTCCCAGTGATGCGAAGGCATTGACCATTACCTATGTGGGGTATGCCCCCAAAGAAGTACTATTAGGCAGTCAAAGTTCGTATAGAATAGTACTTGATGACTCAAGTGTGAATTTAACTGAACTGGTTGTGGTTGGTTATGGCTCTCAGAAAAAGGAAAGTGTATTGGGAGCTATATCTCAGGTAGGAACAGATGCACTTGTAAGATCGGGAACTGGAAATGTTACCAACGCCATTGCTGGAAAACTATCAGGTGTTTTGACGATTCAACAATCCGGACAACCAGGATCGGATGGGTCTGAGATTATTATTCGCGGGTTGTCAAGCTGGAATGGATCACAACCGTTGGTATTGGTTGATGGTGTGGAACGTGATTTCTCGAATTTAGATCCCAACGAGATCAATACCGTGTCTGTGCTCAAGGATGCTTCAGCAACAGCTGTTTTTGGTGCTAAAGGTGCAAATGGGGTAATTATTGTAACCACTAAAAGAGGTATCTTAGGAAAGCCAAAACTAGATTTCTCGGCGTCAACAGGGATTGAGATGCCTACTGCGTTACCTCAGAATATCAATTCGTATACGACTATGAGTGCTTTTAATGTTGCGAAAAAGAACAAAGGCCAGTTTTCGGAAATAATGTCCGATAAAATTTTGAATGAATATAAAAACCCCTCTACCCGTTTGAATTCAATACGCTATCCGGATAATAACTGGTATGATTTGATGACAAATGATTATGCTCCTACTCAACAAGCAAATATCAATATTTCCGGCGGAACAAAGTTTGTGAAGTATTTTTCATCCTTTGGTTATTTACATCAGGGAGATTTCTTTAAAGGATATAGCCAGGGGGCTGATAATACACAATATAAAAACGATCGAATAAATTATCGTGCTAATCTTGATTTTGCAATTACGTCTTCAACTGATATTTCCTTTAATATTGGAGGAGATATTGACATTGTGAACGGACACAAAGATTCTCCCTGGAAAACATTGTATGGCAGTTCTCCTTCGAAGTATCCGGCATTCTTTCCGGCTTGGGTTTTAGATGAAGTACCCGATCCTGATTATCCGGATGCTACTGGCATGAGATACTCCGCCAATAGTGAGTATTTTACGAATCCCTATAATACTTTTTTCAGTGGATCATTTAACAAGACTGTAACCTCTAAATTATTTACAGATGTCATGTTTAACCAAAAACTTGATTTCATAACAAAAGGTCTGGCTTTTAAAAGCAAAGTGTCTTTAAGTACCAGTTTCCAGAATTTAGCATTAACAGCTGATTACAATTTTCCTGAATACACAATTAACTGGGCGCTGGTTGATGCTCCTGATGGCATTACTAATCCCTGGAAAAGAACTGGAGCGACAGATGCTGTGTATCAACAAACGCCAATAAATATAAATATTGGGGGGATGCAAGGAGCTTACTATACAAACTTGTATTATGAATTTGCTTTACAATATAATCGTTCATTTGGACAACATAACATTTCTGCACTTGCATTGCTTAATTATCAACAAAAGAATTTATCTGATACAGATCCTGCAAAAGGAGGAGTTCAATTCCCATATTACAATGCCGGTGCCGTTGGCAGGGTTACCTATGATTACTCAAGCCGGTATTTGCTTGAAATGAACCTTGGCTATACCGGATCCGAACGCTTTGCACCCGAAAAACGCTTTGGTGTTTTCCCTTCAGTTGCAGTAGGATGGGTACTTTCAGAAGAACCGTTTTTCAAAGCAGCTTTCCCGGTTATAGATAAACTGAAATTCAGGTATTCTGATGGTTTAGTCGGGAGCGATAACGCTGCAAACCGTTGGTTATACATCAGTAATTACTCTGTATCAGGCAACAATATCGTTGAAGACAAAGCAGCCAATTCAGTTGCACAATGGGAACAAGCACATAAACGGGATTTGGGTTTTGAAATGGGAATTTTTAAAAATCAACTTAGACTGAGTGTCGACTTGTTTGATGAGTTTCGTGACAATATGCTATTGACTCCCAATTCAGTTACCTTTTTTGTAGGAAATTCTTTCAAAGAATTAAACCTGGGGAGCATGAAAAAACACGGTATCGAAATAGAATTGGAATTTAACAAGACACTTGCAAATAAGCTGAGTTATTTCGTGAAAGGTAATTTCGGCTTCAACGAAAACAGGATTATCTTTAAAGATGACTTACCCTATCAGGCAGACCATCTGAAACAAGCAGGTAAACCTTTAGGAGCTCAGATACAGGGTGTTCAATTGAATGGAAGTCAATATTTCACTTCTGTAGATGATTTGCACCTCAATCCTTCTCCTTCGACAATTAAACTCACGGATGCGAATGTCGGGGACTATCAATTTTTAGACTATACGGCAGATGGAGTCATTGATACTAAAGATAAACATCCGATAAAAGGATATTCATACCCACCAATAACATTTTCAATACAGGGAGGTTTTTCTTACAAAGGTTTTGAATTTAGTGTCATGTTACAAGGTAATGCAGGGAAATATGTTGATTTTAATTCGGCTTTCGAATGTGAATTCTTAAAAGGAAACTACCGCATTCATACCTCACAACTCGATTACTGGTCACCCTTAAATCCAACTGCGAACCATGCCACTTTAAACTATGAGCTTGCTGAAGCACCCAAGATAAGTTGGGCAGGTGGAACAGCTGATGTTGCCGGTTATGATGGAAAGATTGAAGGTAGAATATGGCGGAATGCAGATTATATCCGGTTGAAAGAAGTCTATATGGGGTATAATTTTGACTCTAAATTTATAAAGAAAGTAACAGGCATTAGTAATATTCTTGTTTATGCTACTGGCAATAACCTTCTTACATTGACTCAGTTAATTGAAGGAGATCCGGAAAGGAAGGACTTTCTGGAAGGATTTTATCCTCAAATGTTGAGTGCTAAAATCGGTTTAAAATTCTCATTCTAATCATAAAAATCATATATAATGAAAAGATATTTTAATTTATTTATAAGTATCGGGTTATGCCTTTTGCTTTTTACTTCCTGTTTGGATAAATACTTAGATGTATCTCCGGAATCAGGTCTTACGGAAAAAGAAGTATTCTCGAAGTATGAAAATGCCAGGAAATTTTTTGATTATGTGTATTTAGATCGTGGTTCTGCTTCAATTTCAACAGCTTTTAAACTGTGTTGGAGTATGTCAACGCAGAAGTTTTCGTTAGAATCGTTGACTGACATGTCGGATACAGGCAGAAGACAAACTGCACAACCATTCAAAGCAGGTGTTATTTTCCCTAATACAACTTTGATTGACTTTAAAGATGGTAACTATTATTTCGGATTCTTTAATCCAATGTGGAGGGCAACACGAATTGCAAATATCACCCTGGAAAAAATTGATGAAATACAGGATATTTCAAAAACAGATTATTATGATTTAAAAGCACAAGCATTCTTTGTGCGTGGTTTTTGTCTTTTTGAAGTATTCAGAGGTTGGGGAGCCATGCCACATATTACCAAACCACTTGGTCCGGATGATTTGTGGGATATACCAAGACCTTCAAAACATGAAACTTGTATGAGTGCAGCTGCCGATCTGGATTCTGCAGCATTCTATTTTGAGAAAGCAGGGATTATGCGTCGTGATCCGGGTCCCGGTATTACTGGACATCTGAATAATCCAAATCAAAACAAACCGAATGGAGTAGCTGCCAAAGCAATCAGGGCACGTGTGTTGTTATATGCAGCAAGTCCTTTAAATAATGAGTTAGGAATAAAAGACTGGGAAAATGCAGCAGTCGCAAACTGGGATGCCATCAAAATTGCCGAACAAAACAGTTATGCATTGCTTTCTGCAGTAGATTATAAAAAGAACTATAATGGGGTTAAATACTCAAACGAACAACTTTATGGTTGGAGCGCAGGATTAATCAGTTCTTCTTCTCAATTCTTGCAATATCTGATACCAGGTGTTTTAAAAGCAGGCACCGGTACAACGAATTCTTCGGAAGATCCAACTCAAAATGCAGTTGATAAATATGAGACTATTTATGGCGAACCATTAGTTACTCAGGCAGACAGGGATGCAGCGACAGCCCTAGGCCATTACAATGAACAAGACCCATATGCAAACCGCGATCCCCGACTTAAAATCAGTATTCTTTACAATCAGGCGCCATTGTCTGGATGGACAAACGGTAAAGCGCAGATTTACCAGGAGAACGTTGCTGGTACAATTGGTTACAGTGAATTGCTTAGCAGATCGTATACCGGATTTAGTTATACCGGATATTATCAGATTAAACGATGGGGAGGAGAAAATACTAAGAATAATGTGTCTGGATATTATACAGATCCGATCATTCGATTAGCTGAATTATATTTGAATTATGCGGAGGCAGCCAATGAAGCTTATGGTCCGAATGTTCCTGCTCCGGGAGCTACTATGACAGCTGTAGATGCTATTAATGTTATTCGGACAAGGATAGGAATGCCACCGGTTCTAGCTCAATTTACAACAGATAGAGAAGCTTTCAGAACAAGGATTAAAAACGAAAGAACCATAGAGCTTGCCTTTGAAGGACATTATTTCTATGACATTCGTCGCTGGATGGATGCTCCTGCCATCTATCAAACTACACTTTATGGGATGATCATAGAAAAAGTACCAGTAAGCACTACCTATCCAACCGGTTTTAAATACAGTAGGGCACCAATACCTTCAGATCGCCAAATTTCATGGAGAGAAGCGATGTATTATTTCCCTTTCAGCTCGGGAGACTATGACAAAATGAAGAATTTTGTTGCAACAGATAAATGGTAGTCTAAAATATAAAAAATATAACCTTATGATTTATAAAAATAAAATCAAAACAATGAGACACTTATGTTTCCTGTGGATATTTATTGGACTGTCAGTAACCTTGATGGCACAAAGTAAACAGGATAAAAAAGTATTTACGACCAATATTAATCTGACTGTAACCGACGAAAGCGGAAATCTTTTAAAAGATGCTAATATTGTTGTTGGAGAGGGTGAAAGATATGCCCATTCCAATCAATCTGGCGTGATTAGCTTTGATGCTCAACAAAGTGATTTTGTAATGGTGTCATCGGTTGGTTATGAAGATGCCACAGTACTTGCTCAGAATATTTATGGCGTGAGTACTCTTAAATTAAAAAAGAAAAAACTTTTCAGTTCAAAAGATGATATTATATCATTACCTTTCATTGATTTAAAGAAAAGGAATATTACTGGAAGCACAATAGTTTTAACCGGTGAGCAGTTAGAAAAGTATCAGGGAACTGATATCCGTAATGCTTTTACAGGACTGGCAGCAGGGCTTGAAGTACGGGAAATAGCAGGAACACCGGGTGTCAATGTTGTTGAAAATTACGGAGGCACTGAAAAGATCGATGTCTTGTTGAGAGGACGTTCACCTATGTATCTTGTGGATGGAATGCCTACAGATATGACAGAAATGCCATTGGATCCCAGTGAGATTGAAAGCGCTACTATCATCAAGGATATTGTTGCCAAAGCAATGTATGGCCCAGCTGGAGCAGATGGAATTATATCTATCAAAACGAAACGAGGGAAAAGCAATGAACGTAACATTCATGTGAATTTTGAAAAAGGAGTAAACATTGCTGATCGAATGCCAACATGGTCCAACGGATCAGATTATGCTCAGCTGAATAATCTGGCACGTGCTAATAGCGGACTTCCTACTTTATATTCCGATAATGCTATTGCAAAATATGCCGTGAATGATGGATACGATATGTATCATCCTAATAATAATTTCAGAGACATGATGTTCAGGAATACAACCCAATATACCCGGGCGAATGTTTCTTCTTCCGGAGGGAATGATGTTGTGCGTTATTTTAGTTACCTTGGGTATACCGGTGAAGGTGATATGTTTAAGATAGGAAGTTCTGCCAATTACAGTCGTATTATGAGCCGTTCCAATCTGGATATCAAGATAAACAATTTTGTAAAAGTGAAATTTGGAATCTATGGAGCAATAAGCTTGCGAAATAGTCCTAATTACGGGGATGGTACAGCTTATTCAACTTTTGATAATGCCTGGATTGAAGCAAATTTAACAGCACCGGTTGCTTTCCCTGTCTATGCTAACAACAGTCCTTTGTTGGATAAACCCTGGTATGGCGTTACTTCCACATTTCCGTCTAATCCGATTGGTGGGTTAGTAGGGAAAGGTTTTTTTAATGACCAGGGAAGATCCGGAGCTTCTAATATAGCATTGGATTATGATATGTCTCATTTAGTTAAGGGACTTTCTTCCGAAACTTATGTTGGCTTTAATATCTTTAACCAGGTTCGAAAAGGCAAAGCAGAAAATTACACTGCTTACATCGCTACACCATCATTAACACCAGCCGGAGCAGATACAATTCTTTTGACAAAAGCACATGATGGGGTTGATCAGGCCGATTTGTCAAAATTGACCGACTACTATTACCAACGATTTGCTGTTTATGAAACATTGAAACACGAGATGAATGTTGGTGATGCAAATGTCATAAATGCGTTGACATATTATGCAACGAAAGTTACCAGAGATGGATATGAAGATTCACAGCGTCAACAAAATTTCAGTTGGAGCGGTATCCTGAATTTCAAGGATAAATATAGCCTTGAGGCTGTTGCCAATTATGCCGGAACCTATAGTTTCGCAAAAGATAAACGATATGAAATATTCCCGTCATTAGGTGCCGGCTGGATAATTTCAGAAGAAAGTTTCATGAAATCGATACGTGTTGTGAACTATTTGAAATTACGGGCGGAAGTTGGGATTTTAGGATATGATAATTTTCAGGCTCCTTTTTATGACAGGGACAATTATAGCTCCAATAATACAGGACAGGCATTTGGTCCATATGCAACAGGTACATGGTTTGGAACCAATACCGAAACAGGTGTCAACCGAACAACTCCCAGTAGAATCGGAAACCCTGATTTGGGTTGGGAAAAACGCAAAGAAGTTACTGTGGGCTTAGATGCATTGCTTTTCTCAGGAAAATTGAGTGTTGAAGCAAATTATTATAACAACCTGCGTGATGGAATTATTTCACAGGTAAGCAGTATCATTCCGAATGTAGTCGGGATATCGGCAACACTACCAAAATACAATTTTAACTCAATAAATTATTCTGGATTTGAAGTAGCACTGAAATATAGTGACCATATTGGAAATTTTAAATACTCATTAGGAGGTAATGCCACTATCCAGGATTCGAAGTATGTCAAAGTTGATGAGCCTGCTTATAAGTTTGCCTATCAGTCACATTTAGGTCAACCGATTGATGGCATATATGGATTGAAAAGTATCGGGAAATTTCAATCGGATGCAGAAGCCTTAGTAGTACCGCAACTTTTTGATGATGTTCTACATGCCGGTGATTTGAAATATAAAGATATGAATGGGGATGGTGTTATTGATGATAACGATAGAACGTTGATTGGTCGTTCAGATCCGAAATTATATTACTCATTGAATATTGATTTGA
>Ga0302271_10004223_pt1 | contig 11606 bp, 10 predicted proteins | sample III_Bog_N1_1_FD_198767 | JGI IMG/M metagenome (GOLD analysis project Ga0302271, IMG submission 198767) | Peat permafrost microbial communities from Stordalen Mire near Abisko, Sweden - III_Bog_N1_1 | ecosystem: Environmental > Terrestrial > Soil > Wetlands > Peat | place: Sweden: Abisko... | reverse complement strand
ACCGATGATAATGATATGATCAGGTTTCTGAATATGCAAATAGGTACATTTTAGTTCCTCTACGAAGGGTTATATCCTAGGTTCATTCTTGAACGACTGGAATTCTCAGATGACACAAGAGAACTCAGGAACATCATATACAATCAACGATAGCTGATTGCACTATTCTTTTACATAATCTACGGACTATTGAACAGACTTGTAGATCCATGGCGATTGCTAGAGATTCAATAAGACAAAGTTAAATAGAACAATGCATAGCTGCTCTTGAGTGTCATATTCTATTTGTTTCATGATTTCATGAAAATTCTTGTTGATAAAGGTACTGTTGCTCCTTCGAAGAACTATCCAGCGGAAAGATCTAATCCACTGTATGCTTACCCAAGGATCTTGGAGAGTGCTGAGTAGTTTACAGTAAATAGCAAAGATATGGAGAATACTTAATCTGATATCGATGAGATAATTAATGAATTTGAATCGTAAGCGAAGGTTACTGATAATATCATTATTGGATTGAATCCAAGGCATCTGCTAGTAGATATTCTAGAAAGGGATTAAGAGTTAAGGTAATAAACTGCGGGATATTTCAGGGAAATAGCTTAGATATTGATTTAGAAAATAGATACTGCACCTCCACCAATCAAATCATTTTGAAAGAGACAAAGAAAAACATAAGGAATGAAGAAATAAAAAAGATCCAACTAGGATTGTAGAAAAGTTAATTCATATTGTGAGAAATTTGTATCTTTTTTGAGATTCTTTATGAACTTTTTAGAAAATGTTATTTTCGATATCACAATCAGTAGTAGTAATATTGAGGGATGATTGCTACATAAAATACAAATCATTACAGAAAATATACTGTCCTTCTCAATTCTCTCTCTCTCTTTCTCTTTCCTCAAAACGATTCATCTGAAGTGAAAGTAGCATTTTTTGTTTTACTAGATGATTTCATGAAGAATGATAATTTATTCTACTGCTTAGGAGGAGGAGGATGATGAGTGAATGCTTGCAATATCGGATTAATCACAGCTGCATTACTATTCCTATTACTATTATCTCTCATGTGATTTGCTGCTCCTACTTCTGCTGTTTTTGTACTTGCGTTAGTTTAATTTTTCTATCCCACTGCATTGCTGTTGATAACAGCACTGGCGATCTTGGTTAGTTTATTTGTTGTTCTCTATTTTCTAGGGATATCAATAGTTCTCCCTTGATACATAGGTTTAATCGTATCTCTATTGTAAATATGGTAGATTCTATTTCTCCTATTGAAATAATGTGGTTTCAACTAGCTCATGGATTTCAAGACATTCTCACAGTTATTCAATGGAAAATACTACTTGAAGCTTTTCATTCTGTCAGTGTTCATTGAAGGAAACTCGACAATAGTATCTTTCCTTGAATATTAGTAAAATCCTTTATCTTACTCTTCCTTACTGTTTCTTCCTTTAAGCATTGAGTCATCCGCTTCGTCTTAACTTCCTCCTAACGTAAAATTAATCTTTCCCTTATATAATTATTCCTCTTTTTCGTCTTAATCCTCAGTGCTAGTAATTATCCCTTATTCTAAATCTTCGAGTTGCTTTAAGGTATCTTGAATATGCTAGAGAAGTAGTGTCTTCTAGATATTCCGATTCTCTAATGAACTTTGATGCTGCAAGTTCCTTCTTATTGCTTTTAACTCATCGATTCTGGTGAATACACTTGATTTCAGCTTCTTATTAGTTGTACTTTGCATTTTACTATTTAATTTCCCTTTAACTGGGAATAACCGTTGTTTTTATATTTAGTTACTATTAGAATCATCAGAGCTATTATTATCTTGATCTATATCCTATTATTGCTACTATTGTCCTAAAATTCGACTCTTTCTGTTTCTTTGACTGCTGTTCGATGATGATGAAGATTCAGATTCATTTAAATTCTCTCCAGCTGCAGCTGCTAGTTCATTCAAACTTACCTTCTAATTCTAGCCTAAATTCTATTAGTCCTCTAGGTAATTCTAAGAGTTGTGGTGTTGATTAATAGTCCTGGATACTTATCTAACAATGCCTTTTTATGTTTCCCTATGAAAAAGATTGATTCTATTGAGTTAATTATCTTCTTGATTCTCTTGATTTGCACTGCATAAATCTAGTTAATTATTATCTAAATCGTTAATTAATCCAATCGATGTGACTTTGTCGATGACTCTAATTGAAGGCTACGAATAATTGTGCTTTCTAAAATGAGATTACTTATTATTAATACTTCCTTATTTGTCTAGCTATTCTCGCTAATCTCTTCCATTTTATTCCTCCCATTAAACTATCCTTTTATTTTCCTTGTAACTTTCCCTTTCATTCTCTTCTTCTAGAATCATATTTTCCTTCTTAAATCTACTTGGAGTCATATTGCTATCTAGATCATTGTTGTTATGTTAATGATTATTAATAGCTTCATCTACTAAATAGATATTATTCTATGAGAGTGGTTTATGGATATTTTACTATGATTTCTCATGTGACTCCTAAATCGAAGGTTAAGTATATAGTTTCTGCAACTGTTTGATCTTTCCAGACCTTTTTTATATAAACTACTAATCTTAGCTACACCAATCTCTATTCGATCCTAAAGGCAATGGTGGAATAGCCTTATTTCCCGCAATGATCCTTTATGATCCTTGCTTGCATGGAGTTACCAATATCCCTCTACTGCTACCACCCCCACTTCCTTAATTCTAAACGAAGATCTACCCTTCTTTGAGTCTTTCCTAGCCACTTTTAATATCTCTAGAATTCAATAGACAATTGTATTTCTCATTCTTCCTGAGATAACTGTTATCTCTGTTCAGTTACTTCACGGAATCTTTAAACTTCTGTTTAAGAATAGCAGATTCCCTATCTGGCTAGAAATGAACCTTACTGCATTTAAACGAAGTATGACCCAGAGCTCCACAAGAATGACAATGGATCGACAACGAACTTATGTCATCATTAACGGAGACTTCATCTCGAAGCTAGCAGAACATTTCATAGTCAAGAGGGAATTCTTTGAGAAGTTTAAGAAAATCCTTTTTCTTGATGGAAAGCACTGAACTAGCTCCAATTGACCTTGCTGAGCAACATCTCGGCTTATCTGAAAAGAACGATAACTCTCCGAAGAAATCAGCTTTTTTGAGCTCTTTTATCGGTTTGATGCAGTCATTGTTGACTTACTTTTAGCTATACGTAAACAGCTAGATTTATCCTCTTTCGACGATGTAAAATGCTGTTTCAGAGTTGACTGAGCTGGAAGGATTCAAACTCAGCTGCTAGTAGTAGTCTTCGAATTGATAAGTGTTGTTGTTAGTGTTCATGGCAGTATTAGGTACTGCTAGACTAATTAAAGCATTCCCACGCTAAGACATATTATTAGACAACTGCTATTATTGTTAATACTATTGTATGTACCCTTCAAACCCTTGAGCAGCTTAAGCTCCAGCTCGCACAGATGGTGTAGCAGAAGGGATTTACCGCTGCTGTTAGATATTTCGATGGTTAGTAGTGTTGCCTCCAGCATATGACTGATTCTAGCTGCTCAATTGAGGAATTGGAATGTGCTAACTGCTGAAACTGAGTTTCTTCGTGTTGAGATTCCCTGAGAAGCCAGATGGATGCTAAGGTTAGAATTACTTATACCCAGGTGAAACAAAGATTGGTCCAGGCTTAGGGGAACTGCTAGCAAGAATCTCAGGGGAGTTACTCACTGCATACTAAGGCATCATCTGTCCTTGAGATAGCTATTACTATTGCTGTTAAATTGGTCCTTTTGGGATATTACTCGATGCTTGATTTGCGAAGAACTAATAGCTGCTATTTGGAGCTTTGCAATCGTCTTCCTCGAAGACAATCTCATTGTTTAAAAATGTCTGTTTCTCGAAGCACAGTGCGAGCTTTCTTAGGAAGCGCTTCGAGAAATTGTTCACTAGAAACGGGATTACCTTGATTAGTTGAATATTCGCCGAGGTTGTGACTTTCGAACCAATATTTTGTCCTAGCTTCTCCAGAACTTCTTTCTCTTCCTTCATGCTGAGTTCCTTTTCAGCTCTGTGCTTGTATTCAATGTACTTCGTAGCTTCGATTTGAAGACTTCTCTTGATATTGTTGTTTTAGAGATATTTACTGATCAATCGAAGATCATGCTAGAACTCCTAATTCCGTTTGTCCATTTCTTAGACAATAATACCAATTGAATTAAAGGAATATGCGAACACACCTCCAGCGATAATCATACTAAACGCTGTGAATATCGCTTCATAGTTATTCGCTGGTAGAATATCACCATATCCCGTCGTTGTCATAGTCGTGACACTCCAGTAAAACGAGTAGAAATACTTAGAAAATACTGATCTATTCTCTAGCCATTAATCTGGAGTCTATGCTGTCTATTAGATTTTACTGTATCTAACTATCCAATTGAGATCAACGAGATTGTAGGTATCCTCTAAAACAGCTAGTCCAAGGAACAAACACCCGAAGAGATGCGCTTAAAACAGTACCAATGTACCTACTTTCATCAGTTTAATAAACGTCGAAATGACGATTTCGTTCTACAGCTGAAACAGCTCTAGGTACTTAGCTAAGATCCCTCGCATAGTCGCATACTTGAAGAGAATAAACACATTCACGATTCTCCATGTGCCATCAATTGAAAAGATAGAATCTAAAATAGGTAGAATCGCTAGGAGATCCCAGAGAACACCTTTTCTAAGATAATTCATCATGACTTAGTTCCGTTCCATGATGCACATCCCGCATTAGTAAAACCCTGTGTTGAAGTTGAACACCACGTCAAGTGAAAAGACAAAAAGACAAATCATTGGGAAGATACTCCAGAGAATTGAATTATTGTATTCTTCTGCCATGTGTGTCATTGTCACAAGCTCGATGGGCTTTACGAGAATAGTCAGCACGATGAACAACAGATGGATTGAGTCCCAAACGTAGAGATACTAAGATTACGGATTGATGATTGGAAGTGATTCTAGAATCTGCCAAATCCATTAGAAAAATCGAACCTAGCAGTTTATTAACATTGACGAAGTGCTATTACTGCTACTACTGCTGTTGAAACTGTTTTATCTTAGAGAACTCTCTCTGGTGAGTGATGACTGCTGATGGATAGTTGGCTATATGAGTTATTTCATTTTTTTCCATTTTCCTGGTGCTTCTAGTGAATTCACCTGTGCGATATCATCGATTAAATCAGCTTAGAATGGGCTCACAGTGTTTCTACTCCAACTTGTGGATCTTTTCTTTAAGTTAGACGCAAATCGCCACGCGTTTAAGAGAATTATTATGACACCTGAACCTTTGTCAGTGATTGATTTGGAGAATAATGCCTTGATACGAGAAATACCCGCACTCATCTTAAAGAATGGTTTTCGTTTTTGAGAGGATTAAAGGGTTGAAGAGTGCAATAAGGGAATTGGCTGTTTACTTGAAGGAATAGTAATGCTCTTGCTGATGTCATCTGATCCTGAAAGAAGTTTGCTAGATCCTCCAAGCCTTTTCGCAAGTGTTTTTTCTTCTTCTTCTTCACCTTAATCCTTATCGTGTTCGATGGTTGTCTTCACTAATCGAAGCTTAAGTTTCCCTGATTTCGTGCGCTATTCATTTACCACTGGTATCTTCTCTTCGTTATTATGCTAATACGTCGTTTTCATCTGTTTGTTTAGACTCTCCTTGATCTCAGAAGAAAACTAAACCACTTAGCCACTATTAATTGCCTTTGCGCTTTCTTTAGGAGGGCTTGCTATCTTTTTCTTTAGCTTCTCTGTGATCACCACATCTTCTTTGCTGCTTTGTGGGTTTCTGAGTGGTTTAGTGCTAGTTGATTGATCACTTTCTTCAGCTAACACTAACCTTTAAATTGTGTTACTTTGATTGTTCACATTTTTTTCGTATTTATCATTTGAAGACTTAAGGCTAGAGAGCATGTGATCAGCTTGTTCATCTGTTCCTTCTTCTTAAGCCTAGCTTAAAATATTCTTGTCTTCAGTGAGCAAATGCGTCCACACATGTTCGAGGCTTTCCCTATGGTCTGAAAGAGCTTAGATTTATTCATATGATTCCTTCGCTGAGTGCATCTTCAAGGTAAAAGGAGCAAAGAGAGAGAGAAAATTGGAATTTAAAGCTACTTCTTCCTTGCAATAATTCTTTGATTGGACCAGCGAAAGTTCAAATAATTAATAATTTCAAAGTATTTTATTTATTTGACCTGATTCCTAAGTCAAGAAGGCACAATCAACATCAAAATTCTTTCTTTTTTTGCTAATCTGTGATTTTATCTTTATTCAATCCTCTCTTCAAGTCTTCATATTTTGTTTACATCCACATTGGGTAGTCTGCAAAGGCAAGCTAAAGAATGAAAAATGGGAGTTAGAATTGGGTCAATTAAAAATCTCTACTCTAAAAAACAAAAATAGATTGAAAATCCTTATTATCTTAGATTATGATGTTATCTTATCCTTTCAAACATTACCCTTCTTTGTAGATGTGTACTCATTTGAAATGTGTTTGAGCATTATTCTTAAAAACATAGCCATCGAGTTAGGTCTATGAAAAAAATTTAATATGGATTTTTAAAAGCGAAAAAAACAGAATATGCAATGAAAAATCAAAGAAATATTTCATATTTACAGCTCTATTAAGCAGAGCAATAATAATATTAAACATCAATCTGATTTTTGAATACAACTTTCCAGCATTATTCAAGTAAAGTTATCAAAAAATATGCTTTTACGAGTTAAAATAATAATTAGCATATTTTCAATACAAAAGATCTAAAATGAATAATAAAAAGGTTGAAAATGATATAAATTACACTTTAAAAGCATGTCTAAGCAAGCACTGTTTGCAAATGATCAAAAGACTAAGGGAGGTGAAGAATAAATAGATTCTTAGGTAAATAAATTTCTACTAGTCTTTCAGCTCTAAACAACTGTAAGGAAAGAATGAAAAGTGGGGATGGATCAGAGAAACTAAATCCTCCAAGAATTTGAATAATTCCTTTAAATTGTTAATCACCGATCTTTCGGATTTCCTCATATTTACAAATCATCCACTTAAAACTTCTTATTTTCTTTACAAAATAACTCTCAAAATGTTATGCATATCTTCATTAAAAAAATAGCGCAAAGAATATTATCCTTCAGCATTATTGGACAACACCCTCGATTGAATCCTATCTTTTAAAAGTCCCTTTAGTTCTACTTTTTGCTTCTTTCAACTTGAATTTAACATGATTTAACAGAGCAGTAAAATATGATGTAAACCTGGGGATAATTAGCCGAATTCTTTGTGAGGAATTATAAATATTATTAAATCAAGGTGACGACTACGACGGCGATATCCACACATGATCATTCACCACTTTGTCAGTTCTGTGACAGAAATCTATCGACGTGGATTGAGGATACTTTTCTACTTTGGAGTTCTAAATTATGTACAAACTACGTTGTCAGTATTCAATTTCTCAAATGAAGAAGCAATGGTGTGAGGTAATTAGTGCCTGTGGGATCTCTTTTAAGAGCAACACCTCAGATAATTAACTTTTAATTTCAGAAACAAACAAAACAATAACAAAAACAAAAGCACCATGGCTTAATATCTTGAAGCTGAAAAGAAGAAAATTAACTTTAGCACTGCAGAAATGCAGCGCTTTTTCTGGTTCAATAGCCAGCAAACAGTTGATGAGGTCAATCAAGGTTTTAAAGATTTCTCAGCTAATCCTAAGACTGTCATATCACCTTCATTTCACTCTCTAAGCCGAATTGAATAGATGAAAGCTTCAGCTGAAACATTCAAGGTGGTCAATACCTTTTAGGATTAAAAGTACAACTACAATACCTAAAATGGAAAGGTAGTAGGTGAATTTTAGTTTCCTTACACTCTTCCATCTGGAGTTCACTAAATGATGTTCATCCCAACAATTAAATATCTTGCCACAGATGAACAATGTAAAAAGAACTTTCTTAATCAAATGTTACATTACTGTTTACTTAATTAGAAAAGAAATGGCTTCCTCGAGTTTACAGCTACGAAATCATTGGCTGCTATTGCCAAACTGAACTTGGCCATGGTTCAGATGTTTAGGGGCTTGAAACTACTGCTGAATATGACCCTAAAACTTAATAATTCATCATCAACTCCCCAACTCTCTCATCAACAAAATGGTGGGTAGGAGAACTAGGAGTTTGGTCAAACCACGCTTTAGTCTTTGCTTAACTTCACATCAAAGGTATTTATTTAGTAATTGTTAAAATGAAGTGTAATTTAATTGAAATTGTAGGCAAAAAGCATGGAGTTCACCCCATTTTAGTCTAAATTAGAGATATGAAAACCCACTAGCCTCTTCCAGGAATTGTTGCTGGAGATATCGGCCCAAAGGTTGCTTATAATGTGAAAGACAATGGATTTATTCGCTTCGACAACATAGTAATATTTATTGTTTTATATATTATTTGAAAATAATCATGAAATATTCTTAAATAGAGAGTACCCAGAGAAAATATGCTAATGAGATACTCCAAAGTGTCAAAAGATGGGCTCTTTACTCAGAGAGGAAATCCAAGGATTGCATATGCTGGTATGCTTGAGACTCGTCTTGGAATCAGTTGTTTATTCCCACGTGCTCTTGCAAGAGTAAAAATAACCTGTTATTTTCTGAAAATCCAATTGAATTTTTATTATTTAAAGTCTCTTGCTATTGGTATCAGATACAGTCTGATGAGAACTTAATTCATGGATAGCTAAAACAAAGAGAGACAGATTATTGACTATTAGACTTAGCAAGAGAAGCTTTTTGTTCCCTTAGCAGATATGTATGCTATTTGCGCTTCCTCGAGTCACATTATGTCACGATTTGAGCAATTCAAGAAGGAAATTGAAAATAATGATTTCTCTGGTCTCAATGAAATGCACATCATCTGTTCTGGCACCAAAGCATTCCACACTGAATATCCTTTGAACCATATGGAAAATATCCGTCTCGCCTGTGGTGGTCATGGATTCTCTCATTTTTCTGGTTTACCTTCTATTATTGAATCTTACAAACCTCTTGTTACGCTTGAAGGCGAGAATACCATCATGTATCTCTAGGAGATTCAAAGCACTTGAAACGAGATTTGACTTGGCTAATAAAATTGCTTTGTAATAACTCTGCAGTTAGTTTAGTAAAATTAGAATTAAAATACGTTAGAGGTTTAACTCCAAGCAACATGGACTTCTGAGAACTACTGGTAAATAAACAACCATGAAAAAGGATAAAAGCTCATATTGTAGAGAATGCAAATTATTTGACTCAAAAAATGAGTCTAAAATAAAAATCTAGAAAAATCCAACTTTTTGAAATTAAAACTAGAAAAGCTGAGTTATTCTTATTATTCCTATTTTAACGAAAGTTTTTTTAAAAAGATGAATTTAATGAAATTTACAACAAAAAGTAATACAAATACAATTGAAAGATGAAGATGTTTATATGTTTCTATGTTGTTATCAAAAAGGATCGTTTAAAGCGACCTTCATATCATATTTTATTATTCTTATTCAATTTTATTTTTCCTAAAGTATCATTGGAAATCAATTATTGCGAGTTCTTAAATATCTCTTTATCAATAAAACATTAAATAGGAGATAATTCATTCAAAAGAGTCAACCAATTATCTAATAAATACTAAACACTTATCAAGTAACCTAAAAAATATCACCTTGGGACTAATCTTGAAATCTCAAAGAATTCTAATTTTCTTTTTACGTGAAAATGTAGTACTTTGTTACAAAACAAATATTAAACATATCTATTATTATTCCCCATATTATCTATGCCCAGCTTTCTTCTTCTCTAATTCATTAGTGCTTTTTGGCATTTACTCAATTTCATTCCAATACAATACACACCTATCAACAGCAACCACTATCAGTAGCCCCTGTAGACGAATCTGTTTTGGTATTTTTATCTTAAGATATCGATGTACCAACTTTCTTTCCGATTTTATAACCTGAGCCTTTCTATTGTCCAGTGCCTTGATTACTCTAGTCGAAGATATCTGTAAAATAATCAAGGAAGGGATAAATAAACATAAAAAGAGTTATCCCATTTATTGTTTTGCTTGCATGTAATAGGAATCAATCAAATAATCATAAGTGCTATTTATCTTACACTGAATTAGTTGCTGGAATGCTTTCTCAACATTAGTGCTCTACAATGCGCTGGTCTCCAAATAAGGCATGTCGTTTTCCTCAGCGAATCTTGATGCTTATTCGACGGTTACTTGTCTTTTATCTGCTAGATCATTCTTGTTTCCGATGAGCATAGGAATGATTTAAAGATCTGAATGCTCTTTGAGTTCTTTGAGCCATTTTTGAAGGTTCTCAAAGGAAGATTTCTTGGTAACATCGAAAACAAGCATTGCACCTGATGCGCCACGGTAGTACGCTGATGTGATTGCTCTATATCTTTCTTGACCTGCTGTATCCCATATCTGAGCTTTGATGATCTTATCTGCAATACGAGTAGTTCGAGTGGAAAACTCAACCTGGAGTTTGTTTGTGTGATTCCACCAAAAAGCAAAATGTACCACAAAAGAAGGTTCATGTTGAAACCAATGGGTTATTGGATAGAAGGATATTATTTTAGTTTGATTGTAATGATAAGAAATAAAGGATTTAAGAATGATTGATACCCCAATGGTTGGTTGCTACTCCATTAAGAACAAATCCTTTGTGAATCTCTAAATCAAACATGTCTTGCCAACATTGGAATCACCTTTTTAGTAATATATGAATTAAAAAATGAGATGAATTAGCTAAAAAAGAAGATGCACATTGGCTAGTTGTAGTTACCAATCAGGAGGATCTTGTACAAAAAGTCAAACTAGCTGTCATCTTTTATGTCTGTCATGTATCTAAAGTTAGTAAGTAGATGTGTTTGTTTCGAATCAATAAAAAAAGTGTATATTAATTTCTCAATTCTCAAAGCTGTCTTTACTATTTCTCGCGCAGTGAGTGAATAATCAAAAAAATATTGATTAGTAGATCAGTTACTCCTCGTATTTCATTTCTAAGAGTGAATTATGACGTGAACAGAAAAATCAATGACTACAATAAGAAAATTAAGCAAAGTCTAGGAAATCTGTTGGTTTTCAATCGAAAACAAAATCAAATTGGAATATACAAATCGTCTTAATTGAGAAGGAGAATAAGGGGTAAGAGAGTATTTCCCATTTCTTCATTTCGATAATGAAGGGAAAAAATTCAAATAGTGACCAGAACTTTTCATAAAAAATATCATTTTCCTCATTTAATGAATAAGAAAAACGCAAACAATAAGTAAACGAGCACCTCATGTGATCAGATCAGCAATAATAGCATCTCAATTGAAATCAGTTCTTTGAAAATATCTGATTTTCATATCCCCCCCCCGCTGGGTAATTAATTATTGATAAAGATATAATCTTATTATTCATTCTGTCTTCTTAGTGATGAAATATCCTTGAATTGTCTCTTGAACTTTGCCTTTGAGTGGCACTGCATTTCCAAGTGTGACATTGTATTCATTCTAGTTTTCCTCTCTTTCAAGCA
>Ga0302271_10004222_pt1 | contig 11611 bp, 7 predicted proteins | sample III_Bog_N1_1_FD_198767 | JGI IMG/M metagenome (GOLD analysis project Ga0302271, IMG submission 198767) | Peat permafrost microbial communities from Stordalen Mire near Abisko, Sweden - III_Bog_N1_1 | ecosystem: Environmental > Terrestrial > Soil > Wetlands > Peat | place: Sweden: Abisko... | reverse complement strand
AGAAAAATTGCTTCTTTTTGTTGGTAAAGATTATCTTCGTAGACGAAGTAGATAGCATTTTGAAGGCTCGATCTGAAAACGAACATGAAGCTTCAAGGCGATTAAAAACTGAATTTCTTCTTCAATTCGATGGTGCTAATTCCTCAGATTAAGATAGGGTCATCATTATTGGAGCCACTAATCGCCCAGAAGAAATCGATTCCGCTGCACTCAGACGATTTGTAATAAAACAATAATTTCCATACAAACAGTTTCCACATTTTATTTTTCGTTTTCAATTTTATTTAGACAAAACGTATCTACATTGATCTTCCAGATTTAAAAACAAGAGAACAACTCATACGATTACATTCCACAGATGCTATTTTTAACATGAATGACAACAATTATGCAGAAGTTGCTAAATCACTTGCAAGTACTACAAAACAAAAGACTTTGCAATTTCATTTATTTTTTGCCTGTTCGTTTATTAGACAAAAATATGAATAATGTGCTTTTGAATTTCAATTAGATTATTCCTGCTGCGACATTAAAGCTTTGGTTAAAGAAGCCTGTATGCTACCCTTGAGAAAGTTGAAGTAAGAAGAGCTATTAGTTGTAGATCCCAAGAAAATACCTCCAGTCTCAATGAATGATTTTCAAGAAGCCATGAAGAAAGTCCCATGTAGTATCACTAAAAAAGAACTTTAATACTTTAAAAATCTCTAAATATCATATAATCAGCAAGGATGATCAATGGTTTCAAAGAAAATATTAGTTATTTTTGTTTTCTTTCATGTTTTAATGCATTTAGAGTGTCTTTTTAGAAAATCAATTATGTGTGATTTTACTAATATTTGAAAAATTATTACAAAATCAAAGATTAATATTCCTTTTTTGTAAAGAATCTGTTTAAGTAATAGAAACAATTCAGTTAACTTTAAAGTAGTTCTCTCTCTCTTCTATCAGTTGGTTAACTTAACATTTGATTTACAAATTAACCTTTGGGTCTGATTGGGATGTTAAATTAACTAAAAAATAAAATCAAAAAATCAATTTTCAAACCAAATAATTTATTTTTCAGCTCTGTTATCGTTTCTTTTTATTCAATAAGAACCAAACGAAAAAATAATTTTCAAGTATCATGAACATTCAAATGAAGGGTATGCTTGGTAGCATGAATGAAGGAGAATTGAATACTATGCTGTAGTAACTCATCTAAGCTGCAGGATTGCAAGTCGACAAATCTTCTAAAATGATTTCATACAAATGGTATCGTCATTAGATTCAAAAATATTAGCTTTTTTTCAATTATTTTAAAGATAAAATATGTTTGTTATTGACTATTGAACAGTTATGAGTGCACTTATGTATGTGGAGACAAAAAAGCTAATGGTAAAAATATTTGGATTTGTGTACTTTACATCATATGCGATTTTGTTTCGATTAGGATATGGTCGTAACGAAAAAGAAGCGAATGGAAATTGCATCCGAAATCTACTTGAGTTTCTCTTAGAAGATGAGCAGATATTCTCAGTGTTCAACGAATATCTCACGAATAGCAACAGTAATTCATATAAACTCAAGTTACTTATCATACTAAGAATATTGTTAAACTGAAATTATTTGAAAATTTTCCAGACAAAAAACCAGCAGACATGAATTCAGAAAGCTCTAAATTGACTAACCAGCAACAGCCAGCGTTCTGTTCATAACCAGTTAAGCCACAAGAGATTCAAACATCTCAAGGAATAGATATCGCCTTCAACAACATTACTTTCAATAATTAACAACAATTCGATCTCCAATAATAACCAAACAAAGCTACTGCTACACCGAATAGCAACTAAAATGCCCTGCAATTCTACAATAGTTTGAATCTTCAAAGTAATACTGTCTAGAGCTAGAAAACTAGTTTTTCATAGTTCACAAACATTTCCATTGATGGATCTAAAACACCTTAACCTATTCATAAACACTCTAGAAACAGATCTACCACTAATAACTCAAACAACAGTGTTAACTATTGCTCAATTCAGCTTAGTCAAGATCTTTCTACTAAATCAGTTGATAAGGATATGAGGTAAACTATCAAATCTTGCCGTTAAACAAAAACTAATCGAAATTCATTTGAATTTGATTTCTTTTTTTGGTTTAAATAATTTTATTCCACAGACTTGCAACTCTTGAGGAAGAGCTCAAAAGAGCGAAAAGTATCATTAACCATCTAGAGCGCAAAGTCAAACTTGTCATTGAAGAAAATAAGGTTGAAATTGCGTTTGTTTTGATCATTTTGTTGAAAAATATGAGATAATGTATTTTTTATCTTTTTCTTTGTAGATTTTGAAATCATTGCTAGTTGAAAACAAAAAGGGTGTATCCAGCAATATTCCAGTTAATACAGTAAACATCGTCCCTAAATCTTACAATCCAGTGCCATCATCAACTACCAACCATACAGAACTCATAAACAATGAAAACATACCTCCTACCTTAATAGCAACTAACAATACAGCAAAACAAGCTTATTTCATTCCTTCAGCACAAATGAGTGTCTTCCCATCTACTTCATCTCAAGCTGCTCCTTCTTTTAACGTTTCACAGAAAGAATTTTAGGAGAATTCAAATAAAAAGACAATTAACATGGACATTTCCTAAAGCAATAATAATAATAATAATAATAACTTTTACGGGAATCAAAACAACTCTGTTAGCTACAATAATTAGAACAATCCAGCAAACTATTCCAGCTCGAGTAACAGGAACTAGAAGATTCTCAGCGATTCAACGTAAGTTAATCAAAATGGATTCAACACTCAATAGTAGTAACAACCATAATAATAATATTCTGCACCATTGTAAATCTTGAAGGAATATTCTAGCAAAGCAAATATCATCTTGAACTAATAAAGCACTCCTTAATCAGCTATTTAAATTTTAAACACATAACTTACAGGAAAAACTCCTTTATATTAGAAGCCCTCTGTTAATAGCAATAATATTCCTCTTCCTCCTTCGTAATAACCACATAACTTGGATGTAGAAAACCACAAACCAACTGTTGAAAAATGTAAATAAAATTAATATTTTTATTTCCATTTCATTTTTGTTCATTTTATTTTTCCTAAAATTAGTCCGTAGCTTATCATTGGATGTGAATGGACGCAGATCGACTATGAAAACAGATAATTCCTTCAAGAAACTAGACACTTCTTACACTGAAGTTACATAGAATAATCAATTACTTGGACATCGTCGATGCAAGAGTAGAATCCCAAAACTTAATTTAGAAGTTCTTCCAAATTATCATGGAAATAGCAATAAATCAATCAATGATTAGCTGCTGATTTCTTATTAAAACAACTAACAGCAAGTTGTCAAGTAGAAATGATGGATCGACAGTTTAAGTTTAACAACTCAGCTACCAAAAATAATGATTTATCCTTTCTTTTTACACAAATTAACCTAACACCCTTCCAAAAATGAATACAATTACAAGAAATCACCCTTTATCTCATCTTGTTGTACATAATAAATAATAAAACACTTATCTTTACCAAAACTTTTTTTGTTTCAATTCAAAATATCTTTCAAGTAGTATGAGTCTTTTTATCTTCTGCCTGCCAATTATTAAACTCTTTTTTCCTTTTACTTTTTACTTTTTTTTATCACAAAACATTTCTTTTCTCCCCAACTTTATCCCCAAAAAGAAGATTTCAAGAAATTAAGCTTCTAAAAATGAACAAAAGCTATCTAAATTACTAACTCCCATCCAACAGAAAAAAAAAAAAATTAATATTCAATTAAAACTTATCGCTGATTTAGGAGGAAAGTGAACAATCAATTGGCTTAGACACCTATATTTAAAAATGGGTTAAGACTATTCTTTCCCATAATAGTTTTAAATCTCGGATAACACACCATCCTCATTGCACGTGAAGCCTAGCTCATTTTGAGCTAGCGCATTGAGGATGTTTTCTTCCTGCGGTCGATTGAAAAGGAGTGAAGCCCTGTTCAGATGACTGCCGTACCAGTTTTTAACAAACATCCCATAATTGTTTGCTTTCCAAAAAATGTTTTCATGTTTTTGTTATGTTTTTTGTTATGAGAGAGCTAGACGAGGAGATAAAGAGGCTATGAGACGAATGGGAAATGCCTTGGAGTGCTTCTTCAGAACGGTAGGCTGAAGGGTGCACCTGATAGGCGGCAAACAAAAAAATGTTTTTTAGAATTTTATGCACAATGGATTTTGTTTTATCCGCAACAAAAAATGTTTTAACCCTGCCTAGTCTCGCCACTATTATGAAGTCGCTCGCTATGCTGATAAATTATTGTAAAAAGATACTATTTTTGTACTGCATGCATGAGAGAGAAAATGAGAGAGATAAACAATACAAAATCATAAATGAAATAAGAATTAAATAGAATGCAGAATAATGCAAAAATAGAACCTTTCGCATCGCTAAAAATTAAGAATAAATCCGTTAGGAAGAGATTGTGACGATTTCTTATTGATTTTGGTTATCCTCCAAAAATTTGTCTGTTGGGGAATTAATTAACCTTGAGATTAAAAAGTTAATTGGCTTGTTAAGAAATAGATGAGAGAATCTCACTGGGATAATAATTAAATTTGTGGGAGATTTTACCTCGAAAAATAATGATTTTTGATTTCTTGTCATTCTTATTCAATCATTAGTGAATAAATCTAAATTTTTTTTCTTCTAAAATTGATAATTTCTTAAAGAAAAATGCATTTCCAGTTTTCTAAGTTTAATAAATCCTTGAAATTCAAGATAAATCAATAAGGATAACACATATTGCCGATTAGACATGAGTATTCTTAACATAACTAGAACAATTTGAATTCTATTTTTGATTTATCTTTTTTCAGATTATCTTAATTGTAAAACAGCATTCCTCTAAGTTTTCAAGCAAATATATTGCTCAGGAAATCGTTTATCGGTTGGAGTTTATTCTCCTTCACGCTAATTTCGCAGAGCTAAAAAGCACTGTTGGAGAACGAAAACTCTTGCTCAGAATGCTAAGAAGTTGATAAGAAAACAAAAAAGGTTTTTGAATTAAATCAATCATATACTTTAAATGATTTAAATCTTAGAAATCTAAACGTTTTTGATGTAAAAACATAGTGATTTCTGGCTTTTTTTGTTCTTGGAATGAATTATAAACTATTCGATAATTATAATTCTTAGAATTTACCTTGATGTAATCTTCTATTTGATCATTTTCCTCTTCATGGATGGCTCTTTTTGATCTCTTCACTTTTTCACTAGTTTTACAACAACAAAAAACACAATAATGAAGAAAATAATAATAATAACAGTCATATTTATGTTGAAATCAATATCGATTCAATATTTTTACACTTCTTTTACAAGGAGATGCTCGAAATCCTTCAGAGAAAGTGCTTTAGGTAGATCGGACTTATTCGCACAAATCAAAACAGGTATCTCCTTGTCTTGGAATACTCTCTGAATCATCATTGTATACAGATAATCCACTGCATGACCATAACCATTGCTTAATTTTGACACACAAATTAATAAATCATATGAATCATACAAGATTTCCCAATTTTTTCAACAACTTTAAGAATTCCTACATATTGGAACTATCAACAAGGAAGATGACTCCTCTTGCTGAGCCTAATTCACTGATATATTTGAGCTTTGTGTAGTTGTGTCCTGGCACATCAATGAAGCTAACCTTCTTTGTTTCGTCCTAGAATAAACAATCATATCAAGTAATTATTAGAATCATAAAAGGGAAATGTTAAAACAAATCCAAAATGAAAGATTACTGCAGATAAAGCGACTTCAATTGTGGTTTCTGTGGGATCAATCGAAGAAGATGTTTGAATGTCTGCACCTTTTGCAAGCTTATTTATTTTTACAAAAATGCATGTTATTCTACAGTAATCCCAATTTATTTCACCAGCACCATCTTATTAATTCATGTTGTCTGTGTCTGATATTTTTACTTTGTAAAGAAGCGCAGTCTTCCCAGCTCCACATTCTCCCATGATAAAGACAGTGTTGCCTTTATTTTTGACAATGGGTGGTTTTTTTCCACCTCGCTTGAACAGCACGACGATTGTAATGACTAATATTGCCACAGTTAGCAAAACACCTAGCAAGATTCTGTTCGCTTGTGATGCAGCTATTGCTGCATTTTCTATGGTTTCTGCAGTTTATTGTGCTTTGATTTACTCTAGATTCTCACTCATTTTTTGAGTTTTAACTAAATGAAAAGAGGTATGTTTGATTTAAATTGTTTGAAGATGTTCAGTGTTTCTCCCGCGTGTCACTCTAGATCTTTGAATCAATAATTCTTTCTGTTATTCTAGATTATTTAATCCAACCCCACCAGCAACCAATTCATTAGCTGAACTAAAAAGAAATTAAAGGAAACACATTTTTGAAAGAAAAAAAACCAGAAGAATTTAGAAGGTTAAGTTGTTCTAATATAAAAAAGATTGGTTTGAGAATAGAAAATTTTAGGAAAATGTAATTTTAAAAATTGTTGTTAGCTGTCTTAGTCTCTAGACTTCAATACTACGAAAATTCTTTAAATTTGATGAAAGGTGATTGTTTGACCTTAGCAAAAGGATTCTGTTTGAAATTAGACATTGACATAGGGCTGTCTGCTTGAGGTTTTAATGAGGTTTATCTGTGTGTCATGAAAAATGAAGTCCCTCCTGTGGAATTATTACTCAATCTCTCACAGGAACCTTTCCCAGCTTTAATAAATTGTCTACTATTAGAATTCCAGGGAGATGCACCATCAGTGTCATTTATTGTGTACCGTTTGATAATTTTTTAAGGACGAGAGGTATTGTTGTTGTTGTTATCTTACTGTTTTTATACTTCCTTTTAGTTCACATCTGAAACTGTATTGTTGTTGTTGTCGTTATTGTTATTCCTATTAGTGTTCCTGTTTTATAGCAGCTCATTCAACGAAGGTGAAGAAATAATGAAATTATCTGAAATAAGGTTTCTCTTTTTTATCTAAAAACTTGTCTAAAGATGCAGTGGTGCAGGTGGGATTAGTTCAGATGATCTGCTTTCAGGTGTTTTTTGGTTATCCAAAATATTACCTTGATCATTTTCAACATTTTTTTCTGGATTTCTACTAGAAATCATAGACATATTACCCATCTTGAGCATACTTGTGTTGATTTACTTCTTTTACGGAGAAATACTTGAATTTGGTTCTTATGCAAAGGGGATAATTGCTCCAAGATTCTTGTAACTTAATCTCCTCCTTGATACAATTTTTTGCTAATTTTGCAATGGAATCAGACGAACTGCTGAATCCAAAGGAGAAAGATTCCCAATAATGTTGATATTACGATGGCTTTTAGGTTTAGCAATGTCATGACCATTTATGGCTATGTCCTCTGAAGAATTCTTCCTCGATGGATTCATGATTATCTGATTTTTAGGATGAGCTGTAAAAGCATGAGGGAGATTTTAACTTGACGGTGAAGGAGGAATACATTATTTTGAAGAATCTTTAAAGAGTAGGCTTGGAGCAGTTGTGTTAATGTATGCAGATGAGATAATAGAAGGGGATCTAACAGTTTTTTATTCATTTTAGATATTCCTTGAAGAGGATATGAAATTCGATGAATCAAATTCTCGAAAACTTACATTTTATTAGTTAGAACTCCCTTAATTCTAACTTCTACTGTCAAATATATAAGGATCTCTCGATTAAAAGGAAGATTCTGTCTTCCTATTGGGGCTTACATAAGACAAAACAACTTCTTTGGATTGTTTTTTATTCTTATCAGACAAGAACGAACCATACTTTTTAATTTATAAACTTTCTTACTGGAAATCTTAATTGTTTTATTCGAATGCTTCAGTAAAATTATCTTAACTGCCATTTTGCACATGTTTATTTGAATACATTCCTTAATTTACTAGATTACCTTGAACTTTTTCAGTTAATTACTGTTATTTCTCTTGTAGTTTAGTATTCTCGGCAGACTAAAAAAACACACTAGCTGTTTAATTCATTGTTGTAGAAGAGCAAGGACTTGTTATGATTTTTCCAAAAGGTGATTATTCGAAGCTGCGTTTAAGTCTATGTTTTTCTTCTCTTGGTCTGCAAATCTACAAGCTTTATCTTCCAATTGAACTTCGAATCAACTCTACTGGAATATTAGTATTATCATTATTCTATGTTTTAACCCTTTAAAAACTTGAATCGCTGATATTTTACACACTATTGCGAGAACTAAAGTTTTATTTTGAAATAAACTAATTTGATCCTTTATTCGATGAATCTTAGACTACAGATCTCTATAGGAATTCGTTCTCCAAACAAAGTAATCGTATGTCAGATTTTCTCTTAGTTGATTTGAGAATCTGAGAATTCTAATGGAGCATTAACTTTTCATAATTTTTCGTTGGAGTTTTACTTGGTCTGGTGTTCAATTGCTTTTAAACACGATGCTCGATTAGAATATTTGTTCGACGGGCTTTTTCGTCGTCTTCTTCGAAATGGAACCCTTATGAGTTAAATCCAAGTTAAGAAGAAGGCAGCTATTATGAAGGAATTAGATCGTTTTCTCTTGGTTAGTTTCCTAAGGGGAAAATGTTTTTCTCTGAGATCGGCTCAGGAAATCTTGTTGAAATTGAAAAATTTGAATCAGTTGTTGTAGACGGTGTTGCAGCCATTCTATTTATCTCATTTGACATCCCTTATTATCGGTTAATTAACGCATTAAAATTCTTCCTAGTTTCATTATTTCTCAAATTCATTGGAACCATTGCTGTTGTCGAAGCTGCTTTCTAAATTCCAATATTTTAACCCTACTATTTCCCTTTTGAAGCTACACTCAATTCAAATATTTTCTTAGACATTTCTTATTCTTATTATCGTTTATTTGAAAACTCTGCCAGCTACATCAATCGATCTTAGTAGAATTTCAGTTAAACTTACCCTTGCATTTTAAAAAAAACCCTGAAATTAAATGCATGCTCAAATCCATCAAATTTCTTTCTATCCACGATGAGCACTTGTGTCTCAGTGGAAACACTAACTGCGGAATATTCATTATATCTTGCTAAGCATTCTGCACCGAATACTTATCTTCCACTGAAGATCATTATCGAATGGTAATTATCTAACAAAGAGTAGGACTTAGAAGAACTTTCATTTTAAGATACAAGATTCTACTAATTTAATTATTATTGTTGTTTCTTCCCTTATTCTGTGACATGGCTCTTTCCATAATATTTCCTAATCTCAACACTCCCTGATAACAATATATAGAACGCATCCATGTTAGCTCCTCCTTGATTGTAAATTGCTTCATTTCTATCGAAGAATTCAGCTCGAAAATCATACGCTAACTGCTAAACTGTTTCTTCTCCAATGCCTGGAAAATACGATCTCAAAATGCGTTGCGAGAGGTAAATCTAGTTCACAATATGGGAGAATATCCTGGAATAATCTGATACAGATATCGAAAGTACATGGCAATCTTCTACAGCGATTATTGTACTTTTTACTTCTTTTCCACTTAAATTTATCTCCTCCACTGTGTCACCTCCGATCAATCCCTTTTCTCTACTAAATAAGCAAAGCTACCCACCTTGCGAGAAATGCTTGGCTAATAATCTGTTCTTTAATTTACGGTCTTCAAGTTCACTTATTGCCTCTTTAAGCCTAGTTTATTCAGATTCCTTTCTGAACACACTCAGCTAGGATTCTATGTCTGAATAAATCTTTTCCATATTTTTCAAGAGAATATGAACAGAATTCAATTCTTCAGCAGGTTTCTCTTTTTCTTAATTTTCTAAGCTCTATTATTAGATCTTAATAGCAGCCTATTGTTTTAGCAAAGCTGTGCTGAGTTTGATCTCTTCATTTAAACTAGCCTCTTATTTCAACTGAAAAACTGCACAGTTTCCTTCAAGAAGAAATTGAAATCTACTGCGCTTTTAACCGCTATAAAGTAATACCGAATTTCTAGGATGAAACTCATACTTCAAGGCTTTCAAACATGCGTCAAAGACTTTATTATCTCCTCCAATTTAGTTCCTCAAATTTGCAAACTCTTTGATTGTGAGCACTTTGTCGCGCAAAAACAAACTATCTTTAACTTACTATTCTGCACTTCTTAATTCATTTTCGTTGTTCAAGAGCTTTTTTATTCTTTCCCACTCCATTTCTTATTGTTCCCCTTGTATGTTCTCTAAATTATTCCTTGAGAGAGAGAGAGAGAACTTGTGATTTTTTCTTAGGAAATTTCCTTTCTTAATTTCTCAAAAAATAATTTACTAACTCTTTGTTCTGATTGCTAATCTAAGTTTATTCTTCTATTTTGATAAGTTCTTCTTTTGTTCTTTTTGGAGCACAGTGAAATAGAGAGAGAGATTTACTCTGTTCTTGTATTTATTCATAGATCACTTAAAGCCTCAAATTTTATCCAGTATCAACGCAACCCTATCTTCTTCTAATAATTTACTTTTGACAAATTGATACTACCAGATACTAAATTAATGTATATTAATACCAAAGAAGGCTCATTTATATTATATTCATAATTTCTTTATTGATTTTTCAATTCTTTATTAAAATGGATTATTTTAAGACAAACCCAAAAAAATAAAAAATTAATAAGCACTTTTAGGAAGCAAAAGATGACTAATTATTATCTTTTAAGTGCTAACTCATACTAACAACTCCTGCTTCCTATTAGATAGGCAATTTTTCTTATTTAAAGTAGCACTTTAATTAATTATTGTGAGGGAAAAAAGAGCCTCTGAGTACTTTTTTAGCTTACAATAAAATACTCTGGATTAATTAATATTCTGACCTTTATTAAATAAATGTGAGAGAGATCTTATATTCCTTTTTAATTTTCTTAAATAGTACTACCTTTGAATCAAATCACTTCTCAAAAGATAATTAAATCAGTAAGAAATTAAAATTCTCAGATCACTGCATCGCTGCAAAAAATTTGATCTCCCCTTTATTTTACTTTGGTAATTATTTGAAATAAATCTGAATGATTATTCAAGGAATATACTGAATATTTTTTCTTCTTGGTGAAGGAAAAAGGTGAGAATCAACTTAGAAAGTGCAAAATAGTCCGAAAAGTTATATTCTTGAAATGGAAAAAGATAATTCCAAAGTGAAATTGGAAGATACATCTTAATTATTAAACTATTAGATTCCATTAAAAAACTGTTTATTATTGATGATTTGTAGTCATTTTTTTTGTATTTATGAACACTTTTATTTTGTAGGTTTCTTGACTGTGTGATTTGAGATTTCTATTGATTTTCTGGTAATTTTGAAACGAAATAAATGTTTAGATTTTCAAAAGCTCCTGATTATTTGATTCTTGTGAGAATCCCTCTATTCCATTGGATATGTTAATTGCTCCTTTTAATCAAAATACGGAATAGATCATTCCCTCAACAGACATAATTTACTTAAATAATCTTTGTTTGGGAAATAAAAATACATGACATATGGTAGGAGTCAATCACAATTGCTATCGATACTCCGTTAACTTGAATATCTGAGCTGCTTAATTGAAGTCACTCAAGAAAGGCGGAATACATTCTAAGAAACAAACTAACTGCCAAGA
>Ga0302271_10004220_pt1 | contig 11613 bp, 6 predicted proteins | sample III_Bog_N1_1_FD_198767 | JGI IMG/M metagenome (GOLD analysis project Ga0302271, IMG submission 198767) | Peat permafrost microbial communities from Stordalen Mire near Abisko, Sweden - III_Bog_N1_1 | ecosystem: Environmental > Terrestrial > Soil > Wetlands > Peat | place: Sweden: Abisko... | reverse complement strand
TTATCCAAATACAAATAACCCCCCCCCCCCCCCCCCCCCCCCACCCCCTCTCCATGTACCAATTATCACGATATCTTTCTCTTTTTTTACCTTTTGATAGGGTTACAAGTAAAAATAATTCTAATAGTACTTTGATTTAGAGTATCCAGACAATAAAACTTTTTATTATCAAGTTAAATACCTGATAATAAGGAGTTCTAAAGCTTTTCTAAACATAGGATTATTCGAAATTAGACTTCAAAGTTATTTTAAACATTAATAATAGCTATTTGAGATGAGAATATTTTTAGAAGCTTGAAGGAGGTCTAATAACTCAAAGGCAAGGTTAATACTTAAAGCTATGCATTTACTTCTATTACCATTGCAAAATTCATTTAGAATTAAAGAAAGATATTTTGTTACCATCTTTCTCTCTTTCCATCCTTCCATTTTCCTTTTTTCTCGAATGCGTTTGGACCAGTGAAGTATCCAATGCCATGCTAATTACCTTGTTACCAATTTCCTTTGTAGACTCTGCCTGTTGTTATTAATAGATCAAATCAAAAAATTATTTCCCTTTTCCCATTCATCTTTTTCTAATCTTACCATCTGCCTACGAGAAAGTCCCTTATCCATGTTTTTTATCATCTAAATACTCTCCTTCATATTTTCTACCATCACTCCATATAAATACACCTGTCCCTTCCATTTTATTATTCACCCAATCTCCGGTGAACTACCTTCCATCTGGCCAGCTGTAAGTACCTTTCCCATTTATTTAATTATTTGTAAAGCTCCCTTCATATATTTCTCCATTTGCCCACAAGAATTTCCCAAGACCTTCTTTCTTTCCATTGACATAATAACCCTTGTAAACTGAACCATCAGGCCAAGATTCAGTATCTAAACCGTTTTATTTATCATTTATCCATTATCCGTTGTATTTCCCTTCATTCGCGTGAATATACACACCCATTCCGTTCATTTTATCATTTTGCCATCTCCCAATGTAGATATCACCATCAGAATGAACTAGACTACCTTTACCTTCAACTATATCTGTTTAAAACAAACAGAATATTAGAATAAACAAACTCTTTCTTTTTTATTTCTCATACTGTTTCGAAAGTATCCTTCAAATAAACTGCCATCAAGCCAGTATTATTTTCCTCTTCCATGCCTGTTTCCGTTCTTCCACTGGCCTATGTAAACAGATCTGTTCTTAAATTCATAGGGCCCGGCATGAGGTAATGATGCATCTTCTGGGGAATCCTCATCAAATACGAATTATCCTCTTTTTTTAAGAGCAGTTAGAATACTTTTATTTAAAACCTAAGGTATCACAGATATGCTCTTGGCTATCTCAGGAAGAGGCAGATGATGTTGCTACTTAGGAGGCACAATAATAGAATTTTCAGTAGTTTTAGAGTGGTCTTCAGATGCATCTTTAGGGATACTTTGAATTGAATCCTTGTTAATTTATTCTGTATTCTTGCAATATCTGGCAAATAAATTCTCTTTAGCAAGATCGTCACAGATATTTGAACCTTAATTACTACCTTTCACACTCAAACTACTACCTGCAGAAAAAAAAGAGTAGAAGGAATCAAGTAGAAAAGGTAATTTCTAAAAGAAAAAAACTGATGAAAGTTTGATTTCAAATAATTTGATTTTTATCATTTGGCTCTTCTTATTTAAGATATATCTACTTGTTTTTTTTATTAATAACCATTACTGTTATCTTGAAAAATGGTGGCATTGCTTGAGCTAGGCATTTGATATCCAGCTTCTAACATTGCAATATATTGGATTATGGTTTTATTTCAGGGGATTAGTTGTTCAGAACTTATTTGATTAATTAATTTATTAATTTCCGCGGTTGAAGTTGACGAATTTGAAGGTGTCTGTAATAGCAGCTTCATTAATACTCTTTTTTTCAACCTGATGTTTATGTTGCTCAAAAAAAAAAAGATAAAATCCATATTAGATAGTTCAGTTCTCTTTTTCTTTAAACTATTTTTCGACTCGATTAGATAAGAGAGACTACCTTTAATATTACAATTTCTTGCCATAAAATAAATGTAACCCTTTATTTTGAATAAATGTTCTTAGATTTTGTGTAAAAATAAAAGAAATCTATTAAAGAATTCAGCTTACAACTGCAATTGAACAATAGAGAAAAGGTAAATTATGATAAAAAATAAACTGTTTGAGATGATATTATTAATATCAACTTGACTTTTGTTTTATATTATTATTATTATTATTAATAGCTATTACTGTTATCTTGAAAAGCGGTTGCATTGCTTGAGTTATACGTTTGATATCCAGCTTCTTACATTCCAAATTTAAGTTTTTTGTCAGAATTTGTTTGATTAATTAATTTCTTAATTTCTGCGTTGAAGTTGGTGAATTGTAAGTAAGATGTTTCAAAAAATCAGCTGTAGCATCATTAATATTCTTTTCTTCTATCTGATGTTGCTGTTGCTCAATAGAAAGATTATTATCATATTCGAGAGGTGATTTCTCATTTTTTTAAAACCATTTTCAAATATTTAAAAGGAGCTATTTTCATATATGTTTGGTTTATTAACACAAAGAAAGATATTTTTATTAAGAAAATCAATAAAATCAATATAAAAAGAAGTTTTAATACAAATTATAATTGAAATTGAAAAAAAGTAAAAGTGCCTTTCTGATAAATTTTAATTACTTTTATTGTAATTAGCCATTTAACTAATTGTAACTTGAAATTTGTCACGAATTTATTTATTACAAAAGTAAGATCTTCTGTAATTAAAAATTCTAGAAAGTTTTTATGAGACATTCTACTCTAAAATTTTGTTATTTTTCCATGAAATCTATTTGAAAAAGTAAAAACAACCTTTTTAAGAATCAATTTTACCTGAAAATCCAAAATTAATTTTTTTTAGCTGATATAACTCCAATACGCAAGTTAATCTTATTTAATTACACAATATGTGGGAGATGTTTAAGAGAAGCACAGTGAAGGATTACCTATTTCAAATATGTAACTGAGCATTGAAAAAAAAAGAAATTATTAAAAATAAAAAGAAATCATAAAAAAAGGAAAGAATTAAAAAATGGTTGACTAGGATATCATTTCTGATTAAATGTTTCATGACAATCAAATGGACACTCAAAGCTTCTAAAAATCTATTGTTGAAAGGATTTCAATAAATACATAGAATCCACAAAAATTGATGGAGAAACTTTAAGAAATACCTAATTAATAAATAGATTCAATCAATTTTTTTAATAAATGTAATAAAATTGGTGAGACTGGTACAAAGTATTTAGTAGAAGAAATTTCAAAGTGCGTTACTCTCACTTCTTTAAATCTAAATCTCAATTGTGATAGTATTGGTGAGGATGGTGCAAAGTATTTAGGAGAAGGAATTTCAAAGTGTGTTGCTCTCACATCTTTAAATCTAGATCTCAATAAAAATAGTATTGGTGATAATGGTGTAAAGTATTTAGGAGAAGGAATTTCAAAATATGTTACTCTCTCTTCTTTGAATCTAAACCTCATTAGCAATAGAATTGGTGATGATGGTGCAAAGTATTTAGGAGAAGGAATTTCAAAGTGTGTAACTCTCACATCTTTAAATCTAGATCTCAATGGAAATAGTATTGGTGAGAATGGTGTAAAGTACTTAGGAGAAGGAATTTCAAAGTGTATTACTCTCACATCTTTAAATCTAGATTTATGGGATAATAGTGTTGGTGATAATGGTGCAAAGTATTTAGGAGAAGGAATTTAAAAGTGTGTTACTCTCACATCTTTTAATCTAAATCTTTTTAGTAATAGTATTGGTGAGGATGGTGCAAACTATTTAGGAGAAGGAATTTCAAAGTGTGTTACTCTCGCTTCTTTAAATCTGAATCTCAATTGTGATAGTATTGGTGAGAATGGTGCAAAGTATTTAGGAGAAGGAATTTCTAAGTGTGTTACTCTCACTTCTTTAAAACTAGATCTCATTAGTAATAGAATTGGTGAAAATGGTGCAAAATATCTAGGAGAAGGAATTTCAAAGTGCGTCACTCTCACTTTTTTGAATCTAAACCTTATTAGTAATAGAATTGGTGATGATGGTGCAAAGTATTTAGGAGAAGGAATTTCAAAGTGTGTTACTCTCACGTCTTTAAATCTATTACTCAATAGTGATAACATTAGTGATGATGGTGCAAAGTATTTAGGAGAAGAAATTTCAAAGTGTGTTCCTCTCACTACTTTAAATCTAGAACTCAATGGTAATAGTATTGGTGAGAATGGTGCAAAGTATTTAGGAGAAGGAATTTCAAAATGTGTACCTCTCACTTTTTTAAATCTAAATCTCACTAATAATGGAATTGGTGATAATGGTGCAAAGTATTTAGGAGAAGAAATTTCAAAGCGTGTTACTCTCACTTTTTTAAATCTAAATCTGACTAATAATAGAATTGACGATAATGGTGCAAAGTATTTAGGAGAAGTAATTTCAAAGTGTGTTACTCTCACTTCTTTAAATCTAAATCTCAAAGATAATAGTATTGATCACAACGTTAGAAGAATATTACAAAAATTAGTTATCAAAGCTAAAAGATTGATTCAATATTATATCCAGTTTTATTGACAATAGATGAGATTTTTATGTATTTTATTTTGAAAAGCTAATGTAACAGAGAATTGATAAAAAAAATGTTTTTGAATTATTTTTCATTTGACATTTCTTAATCCTATGTTTGATTTTCTGGAAATCTAATAATTTACTTTTCTCTTAGTTAACTATGTTATTCTTTTGGAAAGGAAACTCAAATAGCTCCCAAATTTTAAGAACAGCATAAAATAATACCAAAATCAGGCGTTTCTAAAATAGCCCAAAATTTCTTCAAAAAAAGTTATAATAATAAATACTGAACTTTGATCAATTTAGATAGATTTTTCTTGTGAAAGATAGGGAGAAATTTTACAAATTATACATGGTTTCTCACGAATTAATTGTTTTTGAAGCGGATTTTAATTAACCAATTAGATCCTTACAAAACTGAAGTAAAATTGCTAAAAAACAAGAATTATTAACAATTAATGCATCCAAAAACAGCTGGATTATTTGAAGTTAATTTTTAAAAAAAATTATCTTGGCAAAGACACAAATAATAATCCATATTATCTTACTAATTTCTGCAATAACTCTAGGTTTAGCAGAATACATCTTCAATCCAAAGGCTATTTCTACTGTTGTTCTTAGCTCATTAAAAAAAAGAGAGATGCATTTGCGTCCATGCAAGATGGAAATATTTATGTCCTATCCCTCATCGACATTCAGCAACCAACATGCCTAGCTACCATTTAGACAACAAACTCACTTGAGATGGTCTACATTAATGAATATCTGTTTGTAACTGATTTAATTGAAGGAATGATCATGATAGAAGTCTCTGATCCATCCAATTCAAAGAGAATCTACACTTTCTCAACACCAATGACCCTTAAAGCAGTAGCCATAACAGCAGATATGAAATACGTATACTTTGTAAGAGTTAGGATAGTTCATTCCTATGATCTTTTAATAATTTCATCTCCTAAACTTTTATCCTCGATTAGTATCTCTTAAACTCAAAAATGTTTTTCATAAAAACAAATATTTTAGCATAAATGAATGGGTATTATCTACAATCAAAGCTCTTTGTATCTCTCACCGACTTCTTTAAAATATTCCTTGTAGTATCAAATTGAGATTACTTAATAGATTTATCTCAGTCTTTGAAATTTGAAGTCAAACCTCCTCGTTCAATTATTCATACTTAAATAATGAATCGATAGACTTTGAATTTTTAGATTATTTTGTAATGTTGATTGTGTCTTTTTTACATGAAAATTAATCTTCTATCCAAGTTATTAAGGAATGCGTGATTATTCTGGATGAAAAGATACTGCAATATGATTAGTGTTCTAAAAAAATGCTAAAGAAGTTATGGTACAATGAATTCTGCTAAATAAAATGAGAGAAACTAGGAGAATACAACTGTGGATGATAAATACTTGACCCATCCTTTAGAGCTAGATAATTGTACTGTAATGTGTGCCTGAATAATTAATTTTTAACTTCTCACAACTTAACTCCTCCCTTGGCTAAAACATATATTGTCAAATAAAGTGATTCTCTTGGAGAAGTGCTAGTTATTTCGAGACATTTCATATTCTTTAAGGTTAAAATTTCCAGAGATGTTTAGTTTTTCTCTTCATCCTCAAGGGAGATAATTTTCTAGAAGAATTAGATCTTCACTGGGAGACTCGTCTTCTTGCAGCATGGCAATTTTTAATATTACTAAATATTATTGATCAATTTAGTTTACCTAGTTACAGCCCTAATTTTCCACCCATTTTAATAATTGTTTTCACCCCCTTCAAAGCTAGTTCATTAAAAATTATTAACAAAGCCACTCCTAATGATAAATCAAGTCTGTTTAGAGGAAGCTATTATAAGGATTATTGCTTTCTTATTTTGTAGATAGAAAAGAGCTAATTGAAATGTCATTGTTAAACAACAAGAATAATAAATAATATTAATAATATGTTAATCTTTTCTGGCTAATAAGAGAAAATATATCTTAAACTAGTTATCTTAGAAGTTTTAATGCCCCTAAATCTTTCTCTATTTTCACCTTTAAGCTTAAGAATAAGAAAAAATAGAACCTTTGCTGTTAAAATATGTGATTTAATATGAATTTAAAACTGATTTATCAAAACAAAAATATATGTCGTAAGGAGATCTTTTGTCTCTCATTTATTCTAATACTCATTTAATTGAGGTTTCAATATTTTTATTTTTATTCCCCTCCTCAAACCAATAGTTATTCTTCTAAGTTGCCTATAGGCTCCTCTATGATCCTTAGTTTTTAAATAATTAATAAATTCCTTAATAATTTAAGATCCTTAATGAAATTAAAGAAAGATATTTTGTTACCATCTTTCCCTCTTTCCATCCTTCCATTCTCCCTTTTTCTCGAATCTGTTCGCATCAATAAAGTATCCAATGCCATGTTATTTGCCTTGGTACCAATTTCCTTTGTAGACTCTGCCTATATTGTAGGTTAAAAAAAATTATCCTTTTTTTATTTCATCTTTTTCTAATTGTACCATCTGGCCATGAGAAAGTCCCTTATCCATGTTTTTTATTATCTAAATACTCTCCTTCATATTTTCTACCATCACTCCATGTGAATACACCTGTCCCTTCCATACTATTATCCACCCAACCTCCGAAATACTGCCTTCCATCTGAATAGCTTATTGTACCTTTCCCATGGAAATAATTATTTACCAAGGGCCCTTCATACATTGATCCATCTGGCATTTTGAAAATTCCAAAACCTTCTTTCTTCCCATCGGCATAATAGCCTTTGTAGACTGCACCATCGGGCCAAGATTCAGTACCTAAACCGTTTTGATTATCATCTATCCATTTTCCGTTGTATTTCGCTCCATTCACATGAAGATACACACCGATTCCGTTTGCTTTGTCATTTTGCCATCTCCCGATGTAGATATCGCCATCAGAATGAACTAACCGACCTTTACCTTCAGCTAGATCTGTTTAAAACAAATAGAATAATAGAATAAATAAACTATATCTCTTTTTAATATCTTTTACTGTTCCTCCAGTATCCTTCATATAATCTACCATTATTCATGTATTGTTTTCCTCTTCCGTATCTTTTACCGTTCTTCCACTATCCTATGTAAACAGATCCGTTCTCAAATTCATATGGTCCAGCATGAGGTAAAGATGCATCTTATTGGGAATCCTCATCATATATGAATTATCCTTGTTTTTGTAGAGTAGTTAGAGCACTTTTATTTAATAATTAAGGTATCACAGATATGCTCTTGGCTATCTCAGGTGTTGGCAGATGATGCTGTTGCTCAGGAGGCACAATGATAGAACTTACAGTGGTTTTAGAGCTGTCTTCAGATGTATCATTAGGGATACTTCGATTTGAATCCTTGTTACTTTGTTCTGTATTCTTGAAATCTCCGGTAATTGAGTTCTCTTTAATCTGATCGTCACAATTGCTTGAAGTTTAATTACTATCTTCCACGCTCAAACTACGACCTGCAGAAGAAAAGAGTAAAAGCAATCAAATACAAAAGGTCATTTCTAAAAGAAAAAAAAACTAAAGAAACATTTCAAATAATTTGATTTTTATCTATTGACTCTCTATATTAACTAAAGAAATTGATGAAGCTATTTATTGTTAATTTCTACTAGAATTGAATAATAATTTTATTAATAGCTAATACTGTTATCTTGAAAAGCGGTTGCATTGCTTGAGTTAGAAATTTGATATCCAGCTTCTTACATTGCAAATTTAGGCTTATGGTTTGATTTCACGGGGGATTAGTTGTTCAGAAGTTATTTGATTAATTAATTTCTTAATTTCCGCTTTGAAGTTAGCGAATTTCAAGATTTTTTTGTAGTAATCAGCTTCAGCTTCATTGATACTTGTTGTTGCTAAATAGAAAGATTATTGCCATATTCGAGTGGTCATTTCTCATTTTCTTTAAACCATTTTCGAATATTTAAAAGATAGGTCTATTAACTCAAAGAAAGATGTTTAAATATTAAGAAAATAAATAATCAATTGCTCTAAATAGTTATGGCTCTCAATTAGATAAAAGTAGTTTTAATACAAATTAATAATAAAATAACAAGAAAAGTCAAGAAAAAAAAGTTCATGCTATATGAGTTTTATGTATTTTAACCATCGATGATATTGAAAACAAATAGGAAGATGTAAATCGAATAAATGATGGTGATGGTATGAGAAATTAATATTTTTGAGACTGATAATGATGCTTTTAAATAAACAGGAAGAAATCTAAACAAAAAAAATAAAAGAAGTTGATGATACATATCCTCATTTTTTCAGCTTATTTGATAAGTTATGCTACATTTTACAGGAGAGAGAATATAAAGATGCTGAGTACATTTTAAATTACACTTTCTTGTCTTAAATAACAAATGTAAGCCTTTATTTTTAATAAATATTTTAGGATTTTAAATAAAATTAAACTAAACATATTAATAATAATGATATTAAAACAACAATGATCTAAAAACAATTCTAAATCTTTATTTTATTAATAATAATGTTGTAAAAATACCGATATTTGAAGTTAGTTTTTTGTAAATAAATGATCACACATCAATAACGACAAAATCATCAAGAATAATGCTAGTCAAAATAGTCCTTTCAGAGGGCTTGAAACTCCCTCAGAAGAAAATGATCTGTGCCTTTCCAGGGACACATTGAGGTAAGACTTGTGAATATATCTTGTCTTTGATAGTTTCTACTTCAGAATTCGAAACGAATTCGATTTCTGTGATTTTCAGGTCTCTCTCGATGAAGTGCTTGTTATCCTTGAGGAGTTGTAACTCATTAAATGGGAGAACTGATTCTAGAGCTTCTTTGCCAACTTCTTCAAACTCCTTCACCACAAATGCTGCAAATTAAAGGGATTTACTTTGGAGAGGTCCTGTTATCTTCTCCTTTAGCTGAGTCTTCCAATCTGGTTTCATCTTCGTCCCTTCTAACTAACCTGATAATATTGCAAGAACATTTTGTTACCAATCGGGGTAAGTTGGAGCATAGATGACTTGAGCTTTCTTGAATACAACATCTGGCACATCTTTCTTGGGTTATTTTGATTTATTAAAAGTAACCCTAACATTTCTAAGGAACGATTATAGACAGTTGTAAGCTCTGATTGTTAAAAGATCGATTGATGTTTCGTTTTCTTCAGGGAAAGTCGCCTCTGAGAGTGAATTAGGTTATTTGGATGGATCAGTTGTCAACTGGAGATAATACATCTACCAAGCCATTTCAGTGAAATGAGGAATAATTGGGTGCATCAATAATAGTTAATACTCAATCCATTTGAGAATTAAGTCCCTTCTTGGACCATCTGTGTCACAATTGATAAGATATTCTTCTTTAATTGCGCCGAATTCATGGAATCCATATTTCACAACATCTCTGAAGCGCATCTCTTCATAGGATTTCAGACTTTAGATGTAGAGATTTTTGATTTGATTCTCGAAGACTTTATCGAAGAATCCAATGTTCTCATTTGGTGCAGAAGTCCTACTTGATCCAGCAGTTTTGGAATATTCCTTCAGCCACATTTCAAGAGTGGAGATCTTAAGGATAGCGTTATCAGCGATTTGTTTTTTGAAGTTAGCATCGTCTTAGGAGTCTCCGGATTCAGATAATGCAAATCTTGTGGCGTCAGAACCGTATAAATTGATGATATCTTCAACTGTGAAGAAATTACCATTTTATTTGGACATTTTTTTCCCTTCAACCATCATGTAACCATTAACGAAAAACGATCGAGGCCATTTTTCAGGTTAGTCTTTCCAAATCGCAGCGTGGTTGAATAGCGACATAGTTAGATGATTCTTAATGAGGTCTTTTGCTGATATTCTGAGATCAAGAGGGTACCAATATTTGAAGGATTCTTTGAGTGTTTTTAGTTTTTCTTCAGGAATGGAGATTTTCTCAGAATAAGGTCCTTCAAGGAAAATATAATCCCAGAATTCTCTGTTGAGTTCAGAAGCTTAAATACCCAAGGGTCCAGCTTCAGAGCCTACTACATTGTTTTAAAGGTAGTTCACTACAGTGTAGTAAGCCATGTAGATAGTGGAATCAGAAAGAGATTCAATGAGATAATTTTGGTCAAAAGGGAGATAACTTCCTAATCCAAAGGATCTAGAGCAGCCCCATTGTTATAGCCATTCAACAGTTGAGGCGATGTTCTTATGGGTAATATCGTTGTAGGAATTGAAAGTAGTACTGACAAATTCTCTGACAGCTTTTTTCCAATCTTCGTCATTGTAAGCAATGTACCATTAGTCACAAAGTGCTACAATACAGTGATCACCTGTGCGTGATACAACTAGACCTTCAGGCTCCCAGTACTTAGCAGCCTCCCCGGAAGCTAGCAAATCAGTACGGACAAGGTTTTTTGCTTCTTAGACTTTCATACCTGCGTATTTTCCTACTTTCAAGACACCATCATAGAATCCTTTCAAGTAGCATTTATCTTTCGCTAACTTTAGTTTGTCCTTATCGTTTTAGGAAACAACTTTGAACTCTTCACAAGCCGTCACAGCAGCTAAGTCCCCCATTTCTGGGATGTTAATAATCGGAATAGGATTAAACGGTAGAACATGTTCTTCTTTAATGCCATATTTTTCTCTCAGCGGGGCTTTGTTCTTGAGATCCCGTAAAGTAGCAAAATCATCAGGAGCATCAGATGGAACTGAGGTAACAACACCAGTACCTTTTTCCATTGATATTGTGAGCATTGGAAGTGCGTATATCTTTTCGTAAATAGCCAGAGGAGCTTTTAAAGGAACGCCCATTAAGTCCATGCCTTTAATATCAAGAATCTTAACATATTTCCCATGTTCTTTTGTGAGATCTTAGTAAGCCATATTCTTCGCTGATCGTTCGGAAATAATGAATACTTCGTCGTTGATCATTTCAAAAGCCCCGTAGACACCATCAGGGAGAATGAAGCAATTTGTTTGGCCATACATGGTCTCAGTTCTGAGGGTAGCT
>Ga0302271_10004218_pt1 | contig 11619 bp, 8 predicted proteins | sample III_Bog_N1_1_FD_198767 | JGI IMG/M metagenome (GOLD analysis project Ga0302271, IMG submission 198767) | Peat permafrost microbial communities from Stordalen Mire near Abisko, Sweden - III_Bog_N1_1 | ecosystem: Environmental > Terrestrial > Soil > Wetlands > Peat | place: Sweden: Abisko... | reverse complement strand
AAACGAACGCTTTTGATTATTGTTGTGTTTAGTCTTTTACTCAGTAACCTCGCAAAGTTATCATTTTATATCTAAACTAAAAATCAATTCTGTAGATAATTCAGCATTATTTTAAATAAAATAAGAATTATCTAGTTGTTTTCGCGACTATAATTTGGTGCTTCACTGGTAATTGTCACATCATGTGGGTGGCTTTCTGCAACACCGGCATTGGTAATACGAGTAAACTTAGCATTGTGTAACTCCTTGATTGTATGTGCTCCACAATATCCCATTCCGGCTCGTAAACCACCAATCATCTGATAAATTACTTCGAACAATGCTCCTTTAAATGCTACACGAGCAGAAATTCCTTCAGGAACCAATTTCTTAATATCGTCTTCCATATCCTGGAAATAACGATCTTTTGAACCCTTATCCATAGCTTCGAGCGAGCCCATTCCACGGTAAGATTTAAACTTACGACCATTAAAAATAATTGTTTCACCCGGTGATTCTTCTACTCCGGCAAAAAGTGAACCGGCCATAATGGTGTTGGCACCTGCTGCAAGAGCTTTTACAATATCGCCTGAATAACGAATACCACCATCAGCGATAACAGGAACACCTGTTCCGGCCAAAGCTTTAGAAACTTCGTAGATAGCAGAAAGCTGAGGTACACCTACTCCGGCAATAACACGGGTAGTACAAATAGAACCAGGGCCTATACCTACTTTTACGGCATCTGCACCTGCTTCAACCAAAGCTAAGGCAGCTTCACCGGTGGCAATATTACCTACCACCACATCAATTTCGGTATATTTAGCTTTTACCTCTTTCAACATTTTCACCACCGACAATGAATGCCCGTGAGCAGTGTCTATAACAATAGCATCAACACCCGCATGTACCAATGCATCTACACGATCCATTGTATCATGTGTTACACCAACACCGGCTGCCACACGCAAACGACCCTGAGCATCTTTACACGCACGGGGTTTATCTTTGGCCTTCGTAATATCTTTGTACGTAAGTAGCCCAACCAATTTGTTGTTTTCATCAACAACCGGAAGTTTCTCTATTTTATATTGTTGAAGAATATCGGCTGCTGCTTCCAAATCTGTAGAACGGGTAGTTGTAATGAGGTTCTCTTTGGTCATCACCGCATCTACCTCTTTGTCCATATCGCGCTGAAAACGTAAATCGCGGTTAGTAACAATACCAACTAAATATCCCTGCTCATCCACTACAGGAATACCTCCGATTTTATATTCGGCCATCAATGCCAACGCATCGCCCACTGTTGCTCCTTTACGAATTGTTACCGGATTAGAAATCATACCATTTTCGGCACGTTTTACTATTTCAACCTGTTTGGCTTGTTCGGCAATGGTCATGTTTTTGTGAATCACACCTATACCTCCCTCACGAGCTATAGAAATAGCCATCTTGCATTCTGTAACCGTATCCATGGCAGCAGAAACAATCGGAATTTTTAATTCTATTCGGCGTGAAAACTGAGTTGTAAGATCGACGTTGCGGGGCAAAACATCGGAATAGGCAGGAACAAGTAATACGTCGTCAAACGTCAAACCTTCAATTTGAACTCTTTCGGCAATAAATGACATAGTGTTTATTTTTTATCGTTTCTTATTTTCAGAGGATGTACCAAAAGAAACAGTATCGAAATTAAAAAAGAGTATAATTTCTAACTAGTTAGGTCAATCTCATCTATGAAAATTATTGCGTGCAAATTTACATCTTTTTTACGACTGGGGAAATAGCAAGAACACAAAAAACTTTAATTGATTGGATTTAGGGAGGTTTTATTTGGGCGAGTGCTGAAAATAGTCTGATATAAAGAAAGATATATACTTTTACTCTTGTATTCTCTGAACAGAATTTATCTCTTTTATTTTAATAATATTACGACAGAGATTGTTGATATCTTCCGTATCGTGCACATAAATATAAAACCTTCCGACAAAGATACCTGCATCGGTTTCTATATTCATCTTATTGATATTCACTCCATATCCATCAGAAATAACTTTCAGAATCTGAATCAGCACTCCTTTTTTGTCAATTCCTTTGATTTCGAGTATCTCCACAAACGAAAGTACCTTGTGTGTTGCCCATTCGGCTGAAACTATCCGCTCTCCATAACTGCTCTTGAGTTTAGCAGCTACGGGGCATTGCCGTTTGTGTACAATTATTTTTTCTGAGTCGTCTACATATCCTAATACATCATCTCCCGGAATAGGATGACAACAATCTGCCAGCGTGTAGCTTTTCCCGGCATTTTCTTCAGTAAGCTTAAATGGTTTTTTCTTATCAACCTTACTGTCAATGGGTACAGTCTGAGGTTGTTTATTGTCTGAGGAACTGACAAAAGGCATTTTGAGATATTTCACAAAAACATTCTGAGTCTTTGGTTTAAATATTACCTTGCTAATGTCGTCCAGATTCAATATCCCTTTGCCTGCCTGCAAATATAACTCACCCCGTTGCGTGATGTTGTAATAGTTCAGAATACGAACGATGTTTTCATTTTCGAGCCCAAGGTTAATTGATTTCAGAATTTCTTCTATTCGTTTTTGTCCTTCAACAACAAATGCTTTATCTTCTTTCTTGAAAAGTGCTTTGAGTCTGGCTTTAGCCTTAGCAGTGGTTACATAATCCAACCACTCAGGCTGTGGAGTTTGCTTTTTGGAAGTAAGAATTTCTACCTGATCGCCACTATTAAGCTTGTAACTAAGTGGAACCAGCTTATGATTTACTTTTGCTCCGATACAATGATTTCCGAGCTCGGAGTGAACGGAGTACGCAAAGTCGAGCGCTGTAGCTCCCTGCGCTATGGTTTTGATATCACCCTTAGGTGTAAATACAAAAATTTCGGAAGCAAAAAGATTCAGTTTGAAAGTATCCATAAAGTCGATCGCATTCGGCTCCGGATGCTCCAACAATTCTTTAATTGTTTTCAGCCATTTATCCAATTCAGACTCATCAGACTCTCCCGATTTGTATTTCCAGTGTGCCGCCAGACCTTTTTCGGCAATATCATTCATTCTATCACTACGAATCTGTACTTCAACCCATCTTCCATGAGGCCCCATCACCGTTACGTGCAATGCTTCGTATCCGTTGGCTTTCGGTGTACTTACCCAGTCGCGGATGCGTTCGGGGTGAGGTTTGTAAATAGCCGTTATAGCTGAGTACAACATCCAGCACTGCTCCTTCTCTGTCAATTCTCCATGTGGCTTGAAAACAATACGTTCGGCCAAAATATCATAGACTTCTTCAAATGGAATATTGCGGGTGGACATTTTCCGCCAAATAGAATAAACAGACTTTAACCGGGCCCGAAGTCTGAACTCGTAGCCCATCTCTGTTAGCTTCTTATTAATCGGTTCAGAAAATTCTTTGTAAAATTCATTTCGGGATTCTTCATCTACAGCCAATTTTTCCTCAATTTCTTTGAAGGCATCGGGATGTTCAAACTTAAAGCTGAGATTTTCGAGTTCTGTTTTTATGCGGAAAAGTCCTAATCGGTGAGCAAGGGGAGCGTAGATATATTGCGTTTCACCGGCAATTTTGTATTGTTTGGCTAAAGGCATGGAACCGAGTGTTCGCATGTTATGAAGCCTGTCCGAGAGTTTTATAAGAATCACCCGAATGTCGTCGGACATAGTGATAAGCAACTTTCTGAAGTTCTCTGCTTGCTCCGATGCTTTTTCGGCAAAGACACCACCCGATATTTTGGTCAAACCATCAACAATTTGGGCAATTTTTGCTCCGAAAAGATTTTCAATATCTTCGACCGTGTAATCGGTATCTTCAACTACATCGTGAAGTAAGGCAGAGCAGATGGAGGTTGAACCCAGACCAATTTCGCGTACCACAATGCGCGCAACAGCCAAAGGGTGCATAATATATGGCTCTCCCGAACGGCGTTTGATTCCTTTATGAGCCGCCTTCGCAAAATTGAACGCCTTGGTAATCATCTCAACTTTTTGACGGTGACTGGTCTTACTATAGTCTACGAGCAATGCATCAAATTCCTGCTGAATGAGCTCATCATCGGTTAGCGGTTCAAGTTCGGTTTGCGACATACAGTTTTAGTTATCAATTATCAATCAACAGTTTTAATCAACATTCAAAATCAAATCTTTTCTTACAAATGGCTTAGATAACTATTGAATAGTAATGCAAAGATATAAAAAAAATCAAATCTACAGGCATTTAAGCTCCGGTGATTACTATTTAATAGTAGGAAAACCAGCTTGCATCCAATCTTTAAAACCACTATTCAATTCGTAAATTACAAAACCCAAATCTGCAATTTTTGATGCTGCGGCTTTGCTCCTGTTTCCACTACGGCAATACAATGCGAGCGGTTTTTTCTTGCTCAGCTTTTTTACATTTTCGATAAAATCAGGCTTATTTACATCAATATTTACTGCACCGGCAATATGACCGGCAGCAAATTCTTCGCCTGTGCGTACATCTATCAATTGAACAGATTTCGCGTCCACAAGTTTCTTAAATTCCACTGTTGACAATGACTTTAGCTGCGATTGGTTTGATTGAGAGAATGCCGAAAAAGCCATCAAGAGGCTCAACGATAACATTAAATACTTTGATTTCATATGTAAATAATTATTTTTCAAGAAATAATAGACTAAGATTTATACTTACGACTACGTCCGATTAATAACCCGGCAATAACAGGCTTACATCATTCGATGCTATACCGTAATAGCTTCCTATCAGTCGGTTGACCAATACACCTTCGAAGATATAGGCTCCATGACGAAAACCGGCACTCTCTGAAATAGCTGATTTCACACAGCCGGAATGAGCAATTTTCAGCAGTATAGGGGCAAAAATATTGCTCAACGCCATAGACGAAGTGCGTGCTACACGAGCCGAAATATTGGGAACACAATAATGAATAACTCCGTGTTTCTCAAAAATCGGATTTTGCAGCGTGCGACATTCCGATGTTTCAAAACACCCTCCCTGATCTACACTCATATCAATCAATATCGCACCGGTTTTCATGGTTTTGACCAAATCTTCCGAAACCATAAAACGATCAGATCCGTTTATGTACCTCAGGTTACCTATCACCGCATCGGCCGAAGCAAGAGCTTTAATCAGCACATTAGGATGAATAACAGAAGTGAAAACCTGCTGTCCGAGATAATGCTGTATCTTGCGCAATTTATTAATATCATGATCAAAAATTTTGACCAATGCACCTAAGGCTAAAGCAGTTCGGGCGGCTACCGATCCGGCAATTCCGGCACCCAGGATAACAACTTCTGTAGGCGAAATTCCGGCAACTCCACCGAGCAATAATCCTTTCCCACCCCGTTCGTTACTCATCAGTTCGGCAGCAACAGCTATCGCTGTGTTTCCTTCAATTTCTGAAATGGAACTGACAACCGGAAACGTTTTCTGTTCATCTTTTATTAACTCAAAAGCAATAGCATTCATCTTTTTCTTCATCATCAACTTAATACAGTCTGTTGATAAATTGGACAATTGCAACATCGATAATATAGAAGAACGTTCGTGCATCAAATTAAGTTCTTCGATGGTTGGTGGAGCTATTTTAAGTACTATATCAGCAGCAAATACCTCCGAAGCATCGTCCACCAGAAACGCTCCGGCCTCGCTATATTGTAAATCTGAATAAGACATGGGGACACCAGCACCTCGCTGAACGTAAACGCTATGACCTTCTTCAGTAACAATAGCTACTCCTTCGGGCGTGAGCGCCAAACGAGTTTCTACATCAGCATTTTCTTTCGGAATTCCAATCGATAGACGCGGTTGACGGGCAATTTCGCGTAACAAACACTCTTCTGGGAAAAGTGAACGCTTTTCTTTTGGATCTCGTTTCATGACTATGTAAATTTTTAATGTTAGACTACAAAACTAAGCACTATTCTCGGAATAAGCAAATAATAAAATGGTTATTCGTTGCTACTCATGCTTATTTGTTCCATGTTTCTAAACAAGCAACAGGCTGCATAGTTCTTTAATATATCATCCTTTGTTTTCAAATTCTACATACTTTTGAACTCATTACTGAAAATTCTTACCTTTGCACCCAATATGGAAAATAAAAAACTTGGAGGGCATATAGCTCTTTTTTCGGCCAATGTTATTTTTGGCATCAACAACCCTATTTCCAGAGCTCTGATGCCCGAAATACTGAGCCCGTTCACGCTAACTTTTTTCAGGATGATGGGAGGTATGCTGCTATTCTGGCTTATCTCATTGTTCACAAAAAAAGAGCATGTTCCGGCAAAAGACATTTTAATGCTTTTCTTCGCATCGCTGTTCGCACTGACGCTGAACCAACTTCCTTTCTTTATCGGTTTATCTATGACCTCGCCGATTGATGCTTCTATAGTGGTAACCATGCTACCAATTCTCACCATGATATTGGCCGCCATCATAATTAAAGAACCCATCACGCTAATGAAGGCTATGGGAGTTATTGTCGGAGCATTAGGGGCACTGTTGCTAATATTCAGCAGCCATGCTCATCACACAGGAAAAGGAAATTTTTGGGGTGATTTAATTGTTTTTTCGGCAACATTCTCGTTTGCTATCTATCTTACTCTTTTTAAAAACATCATATCCAAATACTCAGCTATCACTATTATGAAGTGGATGTTTCTGTTTGGCACTATCGTTTGCACACCTTTTTGTTACAAGCCTTTGATGCAAACCGACTTTACATTGCTGAGTGCCAACACCTACTGGCGTATAGGGTATATTGTCGTTTTTGCTACCTTTCTGGGTTATCTGCTGGTTCCTATCGGACAAAAAGTGCTTAGACCCACCACGCTAAGCATGTATAATTACGTGCAACCCATAGTGGCTTCGATGCTTGCGGTGGCTATAGGTATGGATACTTTCGGGTACGAAAAAGCCCTCTCGGGAGTGTTGGTTTTTGCTGGAGTGTATATCGTTACGCAAAGTAAATCGAGAGCGCAGATGGAGGCTGAAAATAATAAGGTTGATAGTAAGTCAAAATAAAACACGAAACAAACAAAGAGTAAACAGTCAATGAGTACAACCCAACAGGAGCTTACCAATACTTATGCTGAATTATTAGACCAACAAAAGTTTGTTGCCCAGGATTTAGACTATTCAATTTTTGACAAACATAAGCCCTTATTACAAAGTTTGGCAAATCTTGGTAATAGTGGCATCAGTGTTTTTGATTTATACAAAAAAGAACATCTTTTTTACTCCCCAAATTTTGGACAATTAATTGGTTACGATTTACAGCAAATAGAAGAAAAGGGACAAGCATTTTTTGATTCCAAGATTCATCCTGATGATTTAAAAAAGCTTTTACAAAATGGGATTTCATTACTTAAGCTTTATTTCAGTTTTTCGGATGACGAAAAAGCCAATTATAAGCTTGTGAACGATTATAGAATTCTGGATGCAGATAACAACTATGTACGAATTATTGAGCAACACCAAATTTTAGAATTAGATAGACATGGAAATTTATGGATGTCGTTGAGTATTATTGATGTTTCGCCTAATCAGGATATTCATCAGGAACTAAAAAGCCAATTGCTTAATTTCAGAACGGGCAAGATTATCTCTTTTCTAGAAGATAAGAAAAGTAACGACAGGATTAGCGTTACTTTATCGAAACGGGAAATACAAATTTTACAATTGGTAAAAGAGGGACTTTTGAGCAAAGAAATTTCGACAAACCTGGATATAAGCCTGCACACCGTAAACACCCACCGACAAAGGTTGTTGGAAAAGCTTGGTGCCAACAACTCTATGGAAGCAGTTATATTTGCATCCAAATTAGGATTGTTGTAACCAGGTGACTACTGATAAATCAGTATTGTACATTATTTGATTTAGAAAGACCTTTGTGCTTTCTAAAAACAATCAAATAATTATCATTATGCCACGACTTAAATTTGCTCTGATCCTTCTGTTGTTAGTCTCTTTCCGGTTATTTGCACAACAACCCACCCAAACTATACGAGGAACTGTAATTGACAATGCATCTAATGCACCATTAGCCTTCGTAACTATAATGCTGCAAAATACAAATTACGGTACTACAACCGACAGCTTGGGAAACTTCACACTTAAAAATATAACTGTGGGCCGATGCAATATAAAAGTATCGATGGTTGGCTACGAGCCATTTGTGGCTACAGAAATACAAGTATCATCGGGGAAAGAGGTATTTCTAAATATCTCGCTGAAAGAAAATGTAAATTCGCTTTCCGAAGTGATTGTAAAACCAAAAGTAAATAAACAACAACCCTTAAATGCATTAGCTACCGTAAGTGCTAAAATGCTAAGTGTTGAAGAAGCAAAACGCTATGCAGGAGGTTTTGATGATCCTGCCCGATTGGTTTCTTCTTTTGCCGGAATAGCAAGCAATATAAGTAATAATGCCATTGTCGTTCGGGGCAACAACCCGCAGTCTTTACAATGGAAAATGGAAGGAGTGGAAATTCCCAACCCAAACCACTTTGCCGATGTAAGTGGCGCATTTGGGGGTGGCGGGTTAACGGCTTTAAGCAGTCAGATGTTGGCAAATTCCGATTTTTTTTCGGGTGCCATGCCTGCCGAGTACAACAATGCTCTTTCGGGAGTATTCGATATTTTTATGCGCAATGGTAATAACCGTAAAGCAGAGCATACTTTTCAAATCGGACTTCTAGGGATTGATTTCTCATCGGAAGGCCCATTCAAAAAAGGCGGGCGCGCCTCTTATCTGTTTAATTATCGCTATTCCACATTGTCTTTGCTTGAACCTTTAATGCCCGAAAATGCAGGTGGTACTACTTATCAGGATCTTTCCTTTAAACTAAATTTTCCGACCTGGAAAGCAGGAACATTCTCCATTTGGGGAATTGGGCTATTAGATGGTTCAGGAGCTGAGGCAAAAACCGATATTACTAAATGGGAATACGAAACTGATAAAGAAACCGAAGATGTAGAACAGTATATGGGAGCTATGGGAGTCAGTCACAAAATACTTTTAAGTAATAATCAGTTTGTAAAATCTACTGCCGCTGTGACCGTTAATGGTCTCAATTTATCGACTGAAAGGTTGAATGACAATTCAATGCTATTACCTAAAAATAAAATTAATAACCGGAATTACAATTTTGTGTTTGCAACAGCAATCAATACAAAATTCAGTTCCAGACACACGAATAAAACAGGCATTGTGGCCACCGGACTGATGTACGATATGCTGTTCAAAAACTCATTACCCATTGGTACTCCATTGCAAACGTTGGTTTCAAAAAACGGATTTAGTACTTTATTGTCGGGATACAGCAATTCGACGTTCAATTTTTCGGAGAAGCTAACGATGAACGTGGGAGTGAATGGACAATTATTTACGCTGAACAAGCATTACACTGTTGAACCAAGAATCGGAATTAAATATCAATTTGCATCTACTCAAGCGTTAAGTTTGGCATACGGGCTGCACAGCCGATTGGAGCGCTTGAATTACTATTTCGTCAAGAGCAGTCTGTATGGCAATGAGCCTATCAACAAAAATCTTGATTTCTCCAAATCACATCATTTGGTGTTGGGCTATGATATTAGTTTTTCGGAGCTTACTCACCTAAAGATAGAAACCTATTACCAACGTTTATACAATGTACCTGTGATGGCAAATAGTTCTTTTTCGATGATTAACCAGCAAAACGATTGGTTTTTTGATGGGGAATTGAAGAATGCCGGCGCTGGTGAAAACTATGGTGTGGATTTGACTTTTGAAAAATATTTATCGCAGGGATATTACTACATGATAACCACTTCAGTATTCAACTCACACTACAAAGGTGGCGACTGTGTATGGAGAGATACCCGCTACAACAGAAATTTCACATTCAATTTTTTGATAGGCAAAGAATGGCAAGTCGGTAAGAACAAACAGAATGCATTGGGTTTAAATACCCGAATAAGTTATCAGGGTGGGGACCATTATTCACCAGTCAATGAATTAGCTTCAGTTACAACACAAGACGCCATTTTTGATGAGACAAAAGCCTTTTCGAAACAATTTGCACCAGCCTTTACGAGTCATTTTACAGCAAGCTACAAGATAAACAAAAAGAAATCAGCACATGAGATTGCATTTAAAATCATAAATGCAACTATGTATAAAGAGTTCACCACATTTGAATACAATCTCCAATCACAAGTCGTTGACGAACGTAGAGAAGCTTTGTTCATTCCAAACCTGAGTTATAAAATAGAGTTTTAATTTCTTGTTTTACATTCTAAGCAACCTGAGTACGGGATAACCGAAAATATTTGTCAAAAAATAAGTAATTGGATAATACGGTGTGCTTATTCCATGTTTGGGATAAGCACATTGTACATGATGAGTAGTGTAAAAATTCTTCTATTTATCCAAATTTACCTTGTAGTGTCTTTTCTTTACAAACTCTTACGCTTTAGCCATACCTGATAGGAATTAATAGTATTTTGCCAAAGCACATATGCTCCGGGTCCGATAGATGCTATCGGATTCAGATACATTTGTGCCATCCAAATGGCAAGTATCGTGTTTTTTTGACCTAATCCCTGTCCTCCAGCCACTGTATCGTCATACTTCTTCCCAATCATTCGACCCACAAAAAACTGCGATGCACAAATAATAAAGGCACCGATAGCAATAAGTATTTCTATTGAATAATTTGCGCTGTTTTGCTTTACAATAAATTCAACAGTCCTGCCTGTAACGATGCAAAGTGCCAACGACCAGAGATAAAAAGATATACCTGAAAATGAGCCTATTTTTGAAGTAACTTGCGGAATCGATTTATGCAGTAATAATGACATTGCAAACGGAAGAAACAATAGAACAAAAATGGGCTTTAAAATAGTCAAGAAAGAATCAAAAAAAGGCAGACTATTATAACTACCTATAAGCGAAAATATAACCGGCGCAATGAGAGCTACAGATAGATTACTTATCAAACTGTAAGCCGTCAGACTGGCTACATTTCCTTTGAGCATACCTGTAATCACCGGAGCAGAAGTTGCCGTTGGCGCCAGTACACAAATCATTACTCCCTGAGCCAGTATAGAATTAAAGGGACGTAATATCAAATAAACCATAATACTACCCAATATCTGAATCAGTATCAGCCAAAGATGCAAAGGGGTGATCCTGATATTATCAAATTTAAACTTGCAATAGGTAAGAAAAAGCATGATAAAAATCAGGTATGGTGTCAGAAACGACAACATGGAGAAAAATTGGTAAAAAATAGCACCCACCGTAATGGCGGTAGGCATCATATAGGGTTTTAATCTTTTCAACATCAATTTTCAATTTTATACTGCAAAAGTACAAAGATTAATTGAATCATATCCTCCAAAAGCTACAGTATGTTCCTATACGTAGTGATGAATTGATTTCATATTCGGTTGAAATGGTTCCGCACATTGCATTAGAAGTTGTATCAACAAAAAAAGCCTCATACACTTTCATGTATGAGGCTTTAAAAACGGCGGCTATCTACTCTCCCACTTTGCAGCAGTACCATCGACGTGGACAGGCTTAACTTCTCTGTTCGGAATGGGAAGAGGTGG
>Ga0302271_10004216_pt1 | contig 11624 bp, 8 predicted proteins | sample III_Bog_N1_1_FD_198767 | JGI IMG/M metagenome (GOLD analysis project Ga0302271, IMG submission 198767) | Peat permafrost microbial communities from Stordalen Mire near Abisko, Sweden - III_Bog_N1_1 | ecosystem: Environmental > Terrestrial > Soil > Wetlands > Peat | place: Sweden: Abisko... | reverse complement strand
AAAAGAACGGATTTTGGTACTGAAGTAAATATAAAAGGGTGGGTACGTACCCGCCGTGGAAATAAAAATGTAAGTTTTATTGCATTGAATGATGGTTCAACAATAAATAATATTCAAGTTGTTGCTGATAATGAAAAATTCGGTGATGAATATTTAAAGCCAATAACAACAGGGGCATGCATCAGTGTTACCGGCAAGTTGGTAGAATCACTTGGTCAGGGTCAGACAGTGGAAATACAAGCCGAAAAGATTGAAATATACGGTATAGCAGACCCTGAGACCTATCCTTTACAAAAGAAAGGGCATACCCTGGAATTTTTACGTGAAATTGCACACCTTCGACCAAGAACGAATACATTTGGAGCTATTTTCCGTATACGACACAACATGGCTATTGCAATTCATACCTTTTTCCATGAACGGGGGTTCTTTTATTTCCATACGCCGATTATTACGGCTTCCGATTGCGAAGGTGCCGGACAAATGTTCCAGGTAACCACCATGAATTTATACGATTTGAAAAAGGACGAAGAAGGTGGAATAGATTACAGCAACGATTTCTTTGGAAAACAAGCAAGTCTGACTGTTTCAGGTCAACTTGAAGGAGAACTGGCTGCCATGTCCATGGGTTCAATTTACACATTTGGACCTACATTCCGTGCTGAAAATTCGAATACTCCGCGCCATTTGTCAGAATTCTGGATGATAGAACCCGAAGTAGCTTTCAATGATATTGAAGATAATATGCAACTGGCACAGGACTTTATTCAGTTCTGTATCCGATGGGCATTGGACAACTGCCAGGATGATCTGAACTTCCTTTGCAATATGTATGATAAAGAATTGATCGAGCGCTTAAAGTCAGTCGTAGACACTGATTTTGAACGTGTGACCTATACAAGAGGTATTGAAATTCTGGAAGCAGCCATAGCAAAAGGTCAAAAATTTGAATTTCCTGTAGGTTGGGGTACTGATCTGCAATCGGAACATGAACGTTACCTGGTAGAAAAGCATTTCAAGAAGCCTGTAATTCTGACAGACTACCCCAAAGAAATCAAATCATTTTATATGAAACAGAATGATGATGGTAAAACCGTACGGGCAATGGATGTATTATTTCCTAAAATCGGAGAAATCATAGGTGGTTCACAACGTGAAGAAGATTATACACGGTTAAAAAAACGTGCCGATGAAATGGGAGTACCGACAAAAGATATCTGGTGGTATCTGGAAACGCGTAAGTTCGGAACAGCTCCTCATTCAGGATTCGGTCTTGGTTTTGAACGCCTTTTATTATTCGTAACAGGAATGTCAAACATCCGTGATGTAATCCCATTTCCACGTACACCGAACAATGCCGAATTCTAATTTGTTATTCCTTTCGAAAAAACTATTCAGAAATTAAAATTGGATGTTATATCCCTGATGATTGTACTTTTTCAAAGTACAATTTCAGGTTTATTACTACTGTTTGCAATATTTTTTCATGATCATATATTGAATAATAATACGAATTTGAAAGTGATTATCCTATAGAACAATCAAATATAGCATACTTTGGTTAAGAGAATTGCAAAAATAAACCTTTTTACTTACTTTTGTATAAAAGCATATTTTTTTGAATCATCCATTTTAAACACGATATAAAAAAACATGGGTACAAACAATAAAACCGAATTAGATAATGTAGTTGTTCGTTTCTCGGGAGACTCCGGAGATGGAATGCAGCTTACCGGGACACTATTTTCAAACCTTTCGGCAATTTTAGGGAATGAGATTTCCACTTTTCCTGATTATCCATCCGAAATACGTGCCCCACAGGGAACACTGGGTGGCGTATCGGGATTTCAGGTTCATTTAGGTTCGAGTAAAATTTACACTCCGGGTGATGATCCCGATGTGCTGGTGGTAATGAATCCTGCCGCATTGAAAGTGAACGCCGATGCAATAAAAAAAGGGGGAGTAATCATTTTCGATTCGGATACTTTTAATAAATCGGGCTATGATAAAGCCGGTTTTACAACAGAAAACCCATTTGAAGAATTAGGCATTTCCGACACGATACAATTAATTCCGGCTGCTCTTTCAACACTAACTCAAAGCAGTCTGGAAGGTTTTGGTTTCGAAAACAAAATTGTTTTACGAAGCAAAAATATGTTTGCACTTGGTTTGATTTGCTGGTTGTTCAACCGCCCTATCGATCAGGCTATTCATTTTCTTGGAAATAAATTTGGTAAAAAACCGACTATTCTTCATGCAAATGTAAAAGTGCTTACCGATGGGTTTAACTATGGTAATAATTTACATTTAGCCATATCCACTTATTTTATTGAAAAATCACACGAAACACAAAAAGGAAGATATACGAGCATAAGCGGGAATAAGGCTACTGCCTGGGGATTAATTGCAGCCGCAAAAAAGGCAGGCCTGAACTTATTCCTTGGGAGTTATCCTATCACTCCTGCTACAGACATTATGCACGAATTGGTTTTACGAAAAGACCTTGGCGTAAAAGTCATGCAGGCTGAAGATGAAATTGCAGGAATCAGCGCTTCTATCGGAGCTTCATTTGCCGGTTATTTGGCAGCAACAAGCACTTCAGGTCCGGGGTTGGCTTTAAAATCGGAAGCAATCGGGTTAGCTGTCATGGCTGAATTACCTCTGGTGATTGTTGATGTAATGAGGGGTGGTCCATCTACAGGTCTACCTACAAAAACCGAACAGACCGACCTTCTACAGGCGCTTTACGGACGGAATGGTGAAAGTCCCGTTGTGGTAATGGCTGCCAGTACTCCTGATGATTGCTTCCAACAGGCTTTTATGGCAGGGAAAATTGCACTCGAATATATGACACCTGTTATTTTATTGAGTGATGCATTTATTGGCAATGGAACATCGTTGTGGAAACTTCCCACACTGGCAGAATTACCCGAAATAAAACTCAATTTAGTAACCCCCGATATGTCCGAAAGCTATAATGTCTCTTCACGGAATGAAGAGTCGAAAGTCCGGTATTGGAGTATTCCAGGGATGGAAGGTTTCGGACATCGTAACGGTGGACTTGAAAAAGATCACGTGACGGGTGGTATTTCAACCGAGGCACTCAATCACCAGTTAATGGTGGATACACGTGAGCAAAAGGTGAATAATGTCAGTCAGATTCTGCCGGAATTAAAAGTGGAAGGAAATGAAGATGCAGATTTATTGGTAATCGGATGGGGTGGAACACATGGTCATTTGATGAGTGCCGTAAATTACATCAATAAAAAAGGTAAAAAAATTGCATTGGCACATTTCAACTATATCAATCCTCTTCCTAAAAATGCGGTGGAAGTGATTCAACGGTATAAAAAAGTAGTGGTCTGCGAATTAAACAGCGGTCAATTTGCTACTTTACTACGTTCAAAAGTAGCCGGAGTTGAATTCTTACAATACAATAAAGTTCAGGGACAACCATTTACAGTGGCTGAACTGGAAGAATGTTTCAATAAACTATTGGATTAACAAATTAACTCTTCCTGTTCTAACTTTAAAAATTTCAAATCATGGAAACTACAGAAACAATAACAAAACAATATACGTCGAAAGATTTTAAAAGCGATCAATATGTACGTTGGTGCCCTGGATGTGGTGATTATGCCATTCTGAGTACACTTCAAAAAGTGATGGCAGAAATAGGGATTCCTCCACATCAGACAGCCATCATATCAGGTATCGGATGTTCATCCCGGTTATCTTATTATATGAGCAGTTATGGTTTTCATACCATTCACGGTCGTGGAGCCGCAGTTGCTACCGGAGTAAAAGTGGCAAATCCAAGCCTCTCGGTATGGCAAATCACCGGGGATGGTGATTGTCTGGCTATCGGTGGAAATCATTTTATCCATAGCGTACGCCGGAATGTAGATATAAACGTTTTACTTTTCAACAATCAGATTTATGGCTTAACCAAAGGCCAATATTCCCCTACTTCGCGAAAAGGATTTGTATCAAAATCATCACCCTTTGGAACAGTAGAACGTCCTTTTCGCCCTGCCGAGTTGACAATGGGTGCCAGGGGAACATTTTTTGCACGCCTATTGGATGTGGATTTAAAGAACGGTCAAACAGCAATGCTGGCAGCTGCCCGTCACAAAGGAACATCTATTGTTGAATGCCTTGTAAATTGCGTTATCTTCAATGATGGTGCACATAGCTGGCTCTCAGAAAGAGAATTTCGCGCTGATCGTCTCATCATGTTGGAACACGGAAAACGCATGATTTTTGGGAAAGACCAAAACAAAGGATTAGTGCTTGATGGCTTCAATCTGAAAGTAGTGACCATTGGCGAAAACGGTGTGAAGGAAAGTGACATCCTGATACATGATGCATCCTGCGAAGATACAACTCTTCATCTGAAGCTGGCATTGATGGAAGGTCCGGATATGCCGATTGCAGTAGGAGTTATTCGCGATGTGGAAGAAGACACCTACGACGCAGCAATGGAAGCTCAAATGATCGAAGTACAATCCAAATCAAAAATAAAAACTTTCGACGACCTGATTGCTACCTGCGAACAGTGGGATATGTAATAAGATAAAAGACGAAAGACAAAAGACAAAACAAAAGAAAAAAGAACCGGTGCGGGATAATACTTGTGCCGGTTTTAATCTTTAGATTAAACAGTTTCAGATAAGACAACTAAAAAAAAATTGTATGAAAAAACTTATTTCTCTATTCGCATTTGTACTCTCCATTTCTGCATTTGGTCAGTCAAAGGACGACAGGGCGTATCTGGTAAAAGTGGGTGATCAGGCTCCTGTTTTCACCATGAAAATGACCAATGGAAAAACCGTTAAACTATCCGATCTGAAAGGAAAAGTAGTTATGCTACAGTTCACCGCAAGCTGGTGCAGTGTTTGCAGAAAGGAAATGCCCTTTATCGAACGTGATATCTGGCAGAAACATAAGGGCAATCCTGATTTCGTATTATTGGCAGTTGATCGTGACGAACCTCTGAAAACGGTGATAAAATTTGCTAAAGACATCCCTGTAACCTATCCGTTCGGGTTGGATCCACATGCCGATATCTTTGCATTGTATGCTGCCCGCGAAGCCGGAATTACCCGCAATGTAATTATTGATAAAAAAGGGAAAATAGTTTTCCTTACCAGGCTGTATGATGTTGCTGAGTTTAATAGAATGACAAAGGTGATTGATGGAATGTTGAAATAAAGGATGAAAAAGGTTTAAAAAAAACAGGTGCAAGTTAGATCTTGCGCCTGTTTTTTTTTGTAAAACGAACTCAGGATAAAAAGATATAAAATTGATTGGGATTTTTTATTGTGGCTTGTGGTTTGAAATTAGTCTTTGTAAAATTAATATTTCCGTATTGGTCCAATTTGTAAATTTAATTACTTACATCTGTAAAATCTCCGCCGACTTTCCGCCAAGCTTTATTGGTTAAATATTGGTTTATTTTTGGTTCAGAATTCTAAATCTAATAAATCTGATACTATATCAATATACATTTCACTTAGGATTCACTTCTCTTATAAGAGAAGTGAATTTATTATGATATATATATGATTGTATAATGATATATAAGTGATATATATAACCAAACCAATTCTAAACCAATACTAAAGGATTACACTTTCCTGTAATGTGAGCGGAATCTCGCTAAAGTTTTACCTGCAGTTACAAAATATACTTTCGTCAGGAAAGAATTTCCATAATATAAATTAGTGCACATTGCGAATAATCATTTAAATTATTTCGAAAAAATCCGACATTATCTTTTGTAATGAGATTCTGGTAGATTAGATTTGAAAAACTAACCATATATTTTTACAATCTACTTGATACAATCAACTGATATTTTTTGAAATCTTTTCTCGTCGGACTGGAAAGTCTTTCTTTTTACATTTATGAATCTTATATATAGTTATAATCTACTGTATATCAAGTGAATTAAATTGTATTTCTCAGCAATTTATAATTAACTATCTTGTTGTTCTATCTTTGATCGTAGGGGACTTAATCTAAAATTGTGAAATGTTGTTTTGACATTGTTTCATTATTTCATTCTTCAACTACTAACAGTTACCTCCTTCACTTACTAAGTAGGGTCTGCTGAAAAAGAGTTATATTTCAGATTAATATATAATTACAAAGCATTTTTTATTGTTTGGTACAAGTTTTTTTTATTTTTAGTTTAAAACATATGCACTCAATTTGTTTTTAAAATAAAAATCCTGTAAGGATTTCCTATGAATAAGAATTGACAGAACTCCAGAGGAGTTCCCCAATGAGATTAAAAACCCTTATAATCAATGGGAAACTCCTCTGGAGTTCTGTTTCTATAAGTGACTTCATCCCCCGAATAAATTCGGGGGTTATGCACAGGTAACTCCTCTGGAGTTATTCAGCAGACCCTAAGTAAAAAAAACCTGACATCATTTTTATGTGTGCCTAAAAAAAAAGAGCCTGATCAATATGATCAAACTCTGTATTTCTTATTTTCTTACTCCTTGCTCCTTGCTCCTTCTTCAAAACGATTGCATATCGCACAACCGCTTGTAATAGCCATTGAGTGCAATCAGTTCTTCGTGTTTACCCCTTTCAACAATTTCCCCTTCGTGTAGGACGCAAATTTCATCTGCTCGTTTAATGGTTGAAAGGCGGTGAGCCACTACCAGTGTGGTACGGTTAAGCATCAAGTTTTCGAGTGCTTCCTGCACCATTTTTTCCGATTCGGTATCAAGAGCTGAAGTTGCTTCGTCGAGAATGAGGATAGGAGGATTTTTAAGGATGGCGCGTGCAATACTTACACGTTGGCGTTGTCCACCGGAGAGCTTGCTGCCACGGTCACCAATAGAGGTTTCATAGCCGTTCTCGGTAGCCATGATAAAGTCGTGGGCATTGGCTATTTTAGCTGCTTCAATCACTTGCACAAGTGTGGCAGTTTCGACCCCAAAAGTGATATTATTGAAGAATGTATCATTAAACAAAATTGCTTCCTGATTTACATTCCCCATTTGTGAACGAATATCATGTGTGTTGAAATCCTTAATATTTATTCCGTCAATAAATATTTCGCCCTTTACCGGATCATAATACCTTGGAAGTAAATCGACCAGTGTAGACTTACCTGATCCCGACTGACCTACCAACGCCACAGTTTTTCCTTTTGGGATAATCAGGTTTATGTCCTTAAGTACCCAGTCGGTTTGGTATTTGAAACTCATATGGCGAAATTCTATTTTATCTGCAAACGGATTCATGATTTGCGGAACTTCAGGTTCTTTGATCGTATTATCGCTCTTCAGAATTTTATCCACCCTGTCGAGCGAAGCCATACCTTTCTGAATGCTGTATGAAGCCCGTGATAAATCTTTGGCAGGTGCAATAATGCTGTAAAAAATAAGGATATAATAAATAAATTCAGATGCACTAATGCTGCTTTTATTACTAAGAATAAGTACACCGCCAAACCAGATTAGAATGGCAATAACAATCGTGCCAAGCAGCTCGCTCACAGGATGTGCAAGGTTATATCGTCTGTTCAGACGATTAAATGTTTTACGGAGTTTTTCATTCAGATTGCTGAAACGGGCTTCCAGTTTGTATTCGGCATTAAAGGCTTTAACCACCCTTAGTCCACCCAAAGTTTCTTCAATTTGTGAAAGTAATTCGCCTGTTTGTTCTTGTCCTAATTTGGAACGTTTTTTTAAAGATTTACCGATCTTGCCGATTAGCCATCCACTGAAAGGCAATAAAAACAATACAAATATTGTCAATTTCCAACTCATTATAAACATAACAGCCAAATAACCTAATATTTGTATCGGATTTTTAAATACCAGGTCTAATGAACTCATGATCGATGCTTCCACTTCCGTTACATCACCTGTCATACGCGACATGATATCACCCTTGCGTTCTGCAGTAAAAAAACCAATTGGAAGACTGATAATTTTTTTATAAAGCTGATTGCGCAAATCGCGTAATACCCCTGTTCTTATGGGAATAATATAGTAAGAACCCATATACGCCGTTCCAACTTTTAAAGCTGTCATCACAATCAGAAAGGCACCAAGATACAGCAGCGCCGTGCCAGGATTGATTGAGGATAAAAAATGCTGAATATAATATGAAAAATTATTTTTAATTGAATCTACTATTACTGTATAACTGTTGTTCCATGACCATGAATGAAAAACCTTTTTTGTTTGTTCGATTTTAAACAACACATTAAGTACCGGAACGACAGATAAAAAGGAAAACAAGCTAAAAACCAGCGTGAGCACATTAAACAGGAATGCCAGTAAAACATATTTTTTATACGGCGGAATAAACCGCTTGAGGAGTGTTATAAATTTGAACATTCTTTATTTAGCTTTGAGCATTAAGTATAGAGCATTGAGCGTCAAGTATTGAGCGCCAAGTATTGAGTATTGAAAATCACGTATTTAGTTTTTAATGTTGAACATTGAAAACTGTTTTAATAAAAATTCAACTAACTTTTTCCCCAATCAACCAATTAACTGATTAACTAATCAACCTCCCGAATAGCTATCGGGATAACCAATTAACTTACTATCAGATTCCTGTATAATTCCTTGGGGTTATTCTTTTCAGTTCTTCTTTTACCGATTGGCTAACGTCTAATGTTTCGATAAAATCACGGATCGATTTCTCATTGATTCCTTCATTGGTACGTGTAAGTGCTTTTAACGCCTCGTAAGGTGATGGATACGCTTCACGTCGTAAAATAGTCTGAATACCTTCGGCCACTACTGCCCAGGTCTTATCCAGATCACGGTAAATAGCGGTTTCATTCAGTAATAATTTACTTAACCCTTTCAGAATACTTTGAGTTGCAATCATTGTATGCGCAAAAGGGACACCTACATTCCTTAAAACCGTACTGTCGGTCAGGTCACGCTGCAAGCGAGAAACAGGGAGTTTAGATGACATAAATTCCAACATAGCATTTGCTATTGCCAGATTTCCTTCCGCATTTTCAAAATCTATCGGGTTTACTTTATGGGGCATAGCCGAAGAACCTACTTCACCTGCTTTAATCCGTTGTTTAAAGTATTCCATCGAAACGTAGGTCCAGACATCTCTGCAGAAGTCAATTAATATGGTATTGATACGTTTCATAGCATCAAACTGAGATGCTAAATTGTCATAATTTGATATCTGCGTTGTCCATTGTTCACGCTCAAGGCCAAGTTTATCAGCCACAAACTTATTCCCGAATGATTTCCAGTCAATAGCCGGATAGGCTACAGAATGTGCGTTATAATTACCTGTTGCACCACCGAATTTAGCAGAATTTGGAATCTGCTTTAATACAGCCAGTTGTTTATTCAACCGGTTGACAAAAACCATTATTTCTTTCCCCAGTCGGGTTGGTGAAGCAGGCTGTCCATGTGTTTTTGCCAGCATTGATACATCGCGCCATTCGTCGACCAATCGGTTAAGTTCTATCAAAAGATTGGTCATTTCAGGAAAGTAAACATCATTCAATGCTTCTTTTATCGAATATGGCACGGCAGTATTGTTAATATCCTGCGAAGTAAGTCCAAAATGAATGAATTCTTTGAAAGCTTCCATTCCGAGCAAATCAAATTTTTCTTTCAGAAAGTATTCTATGGCTTTAACATCATGATTGGTGACACTTTCTATTTCTTTCACCTTCAAGGCATCATTTACAGAAAAATTGGTATACAGGTCTCTGAGTTTAGGGAAAACGGAAGCAGGAACCGGAGCTAATTGCTTAAGTGGAATCTCACATAAAGCAATGAAATATTCAACTTCCACTAATACCCTGTAACGAATCAAGGCATATTCGGAGAAATAAGTGGCATAAGCTTCTGTTTTTGAACGGTAACGACCATCAACAGGTGAAATAGCAGTAAGTAACGACAAATTCATACGGATATAGTTTTATTTGTTATATCCGATAATTTATATATATCGGATATTCTTCATAATTAATCTGCAAAGTTAATCAATTCTGCGGGATTAGAAAAGTTTGTATCTCTTCCTTGCAACACTGATTCTTTTTCGTTACTTTTGTTTTGAAATAATACGATTAAAAAGAATTCAGGTTAAAAGTCATCAAATTATTAATTTTCCGGTTGAAAACACGAACGAATAAATGAGATACATTAAAATACACAAAGAAGGTCGATTAATTTTAGGGTTACTGGCTTTAATATTATTATTGCTCAACCTCTATATTTACACTAAATATCCTTTAGGGCCACTGATTGTAAATATTGTTATATCTGCTTTGCTCCTATTCTTTTTCGCCTATTTCTTCCGTAATCCTCCAAGAAAAGTATACCTCGACGATGCAAGTTTAGTTATTGCACCTGCAGATGGTACTATTGTGGTGGTTGAGCCAACTGAAGAACTGGAATATTTTGGTGACAGACGAATTCAGGTTTCCATTTTTATGTCAGTTTTTAATGTACATGCAAACTGGTATCCTGTAAAAGGTTCTATCCTAAAATCAGTTCATCACAGTGGACGACATATGGCGGCTTTTCTGCCAAAATCAAGCAGTGAAAACGAACGATCAACTGTAGTCATCGAATCCGAAGCCGGGACCCAGATTCTGGTACGTCAAATTGCAGGAGCTTTAGCCCGGCGAATTGTAACGTATGCTCATCCTGGCAAAAAATGCCACCTGAATGAACATTTGGGCTTTATTAAATTCGGTTCACGTGTTGACCTATACTTTCCACTTGATACCGAAATATTTGTAACTGTCGGCGAATCAACTACAGGAAATGAAACAATCATTGCCCGCTTAAACGAAGATTAAATGACACTTCTGGAAGCTCAACAACAAGTTGATGAATGGATAAAAAAATATGGTGTACGCTATTTCGGCGAACTAACCAATATGGCCATACTGACAGAAGAAGTGGGCGAACTTGCCAGGGTTATAGTGCGAACATTTGGCGAGCAATCATTCAAGAAATCAGATGAAGGAGCAAATCTTGCCGACGAAATGGCGGATGTACTTTGGGTGCTCATTTGTCTGGCTAACCAAACAGGTATTGATCTTACAGAAGCCTTTGAAAAAAACATTCAAAAGAAAACTGAGCGTGACCAAACACGTCATTTGAATAACAACAAATTAAATAATTAGCCCGTTTGAACTTTCAGGCTAATAAAGCAATCTACTAATTAACTAACTAAAATGAGTAAATTTGATGATCTCTTCATGCAATATAATTGTGTAATGAATGATGAAACTGTAAAAAAAGATATTGATAAAATTCTGTCAGCCCATTATGCTGAAAACGACAATAAAGAAGTATATAAGCAATGTTTGAATCAGATCGATTTGACATCCCTCAATGGAACCGATACACCTACCGAGATAATTACAATGGTGAATAAGGTGAACGGATTTAAAAAAGCGTTTCCTCATTTACCCAATGTAGCTGCCATTTGTGTTTATCCTGCATTGGTTCCGGTTGTAAAAGAGCATTTGAAAGAGAATGTAGGAATAGCAGCAGTAGCGGGCGGATTCCCCGCTTCACAAACATTTATTGAAGTGAAAATTGCAGAAACTGCCATGTGTGTGCTTGAAGGGGCAACCGAAATAGATGTGG
>Ga0302271_10004215_pt1 | contig 11628 bp, 5 predicted proteins | sample III_Bog_N1_1_FD_198767 | JGI IMG/M metagenome (GOLD analysis project Ga0302271, IMG submission 198767) | Peat permafrost microbial communities from Stordalen Mire near Abisko, Sweden - III_Bog_N1_1 | ecosystem: Environmental > Terrestrial > Soil > Wetlands > Peat | place: Sweden: Abisko... | reverse complement strand
TAAAAACTGTTATCATTCGGAATAATCAGTTCTCTCACCGGAACTACATTTTCTTTGTCCCAGGATAATTCCCACAGTTTAGTAACAGAGTTGTCATTCAGATTAATTTTATGCAAATCATAGAAATAACGTCGTCCTACCACCTGTTCGCCCGATTCATTCCCCATACCGCCGAATATATAAAGCGAATTATTCTCTTTGCGGTAACCCATTGATGAAAAATAGCGTGGATTAATCTTATCACCACTCAACAGCAATGAATCCCATTTGTTCGTATTGAAGTTATATGAGAACAAGCTTTTGCTGTATTGCATATTCCCAAAACCGCCAAAGCCACCGAATCCACCAAAAATATAATAGCGTTTGTGATCAGGATCAAAACAGACGCTATGATGATGCAGCTGCATGTAAATCGATGCATAGCTGACAATACTCCATTGCTTTGTTTTTAAGTCCAGAACAGCTACGTTCGGTCCTTTCTCCTTTTTTTCATTACATACCTCGTAGATATACAATTTTTTTGCATCACTATCTAAAAAGTTAGTTCCCGAAAATATATCAACAGGGCATTTCTCCTGAAAAGCCTCCGATAATCTGTTCCCTGTACGGACATTGTAAGTGATCAGGGAGTCCCTGTTTATGATGTATAAATTATCTGTTTTGGCATCGAAATTACAACCCGCAATACTGGCAGATTTGTATGTGTTTTTATATGACCAGTAATACGCATTATTAATCAGCCATACCGGATTGGTTATATGACCGAAGCTTTCGCCTTTAATATTATGGGCTTCATTCCCCTTGCTTTCGTTGAGTGGAAACGTATAGGTCTGTTCTTTGTCGGAAACAGACAACTGCTTAATGGCAAAGGATGGTACATCGATTAAATACTCGCTTCTTCCGAAACAAATGTCAGGTTTCCATATGTGTGGCAGATCGATGTTGTTTACTTTGAATAACAAGCCATTAAGACTTAATGATAATGTACGCTTCTGAGCATCAAAAACAATAGAAACCCTGAATCCCTGGAGTTTCTGTAATTTCTCATTGCTGAATTTTACAGTTATCAGGTTCTTACCACCCTCTTTGTTAAACTTAAACAGGGTAAAAGAGCCGTCGATATAGTAGGAAAGATTATATGTTTTGTTGGCTTCATTATTTTTGATCCGGACGATATAACCGAAGTGAGAAGGTTCAAGCAGAGAGATATCAAAGCTTATATCAAGTTTTTCATTAAACACTGGCGACTTATTGCCAAATACGTCATACGATGTTCGTTCGTCAATAAGCCGTTCACTCCCATTAAATTTTAATCCACTTGCCAATGTGTTATTGTGAAATGATAGAAAAAAAATCAGAAGGAAACTGATATAATAGAAGGGTCGTTTCATAACATTTTGAAAAAGGTGTATTTCAGGTTGCAAAAATAATCAATAATACGGATAGAAGGGTTCGAAATTTAAAAAATACAATAAGAGTATCGCTCAAAGGGGAAATAAGTGCTTATTGATCACTTTTTGGTGCTTTAATATGTAAAATAATGCAGAATAATTTAAATATGCATTAACGCATTGAATACGTGACAAATATAAATTTAAATATTGTCAAAACAACATGATTAATGTTTTTTTTTAGCCAATAACCCCTTTTTAACCCATTAATTAATCACTGAAATTGATATTTGACGAAAGTTTTGAAATGACAGAAGGAATACACGATTTATCACTTTCATCAAGCTTCTGATAAATCTGTTTTATTTTTTTTAAATCCCGGTTTATATATGAGTGGGAATTACAAATTTATTTATACCAAATCACAGAACGCACATCACGAATTAAGAATGCTAAATTAAATAATAATCCTTAAATTTAAAACAATTATTTTGAGTATGAAACAAACAAGAATTTTGAGAACTTTTATGTTCGTTGCCTGTTGGGGAACATTAATGCTTATGTTCAATTCCTGTAACAAAGATGATGCATCAGGAAAGGAGGTTGGTACGGTATCCGGTATTGTGACTGATGAATCAGGAATGCCGGTAACAAATGTCAAGGCAGTGATATCGGGAGTTGATGGGTCAGTAACCAGCGCTGCAGATGGCAAATATGTAATAGAGAAAGTGACAATCGAATCACACACGATCACATTTTCCAAAGATGGTTACAAAACTACCAGTGCTACAGTAACTAGCAGTAAATTTAATGCCAATAAGCTAGCAACAGTTAACGTATCATTAGTAGAGGCACCTGCAAAAATCAGTGGAACAGTGGTGGATGCCCGAAATGGAAATACGCCTCTTGCAGGAGTAAAAGTCAGTGTCAGTGCGAACGAATCTGCAGTATCAGGAGCTGATGGCAAGTATGAGATCAAGAACCTGCCGGTTGCCGATTACACTGTAACATTCAGCAAAACCGATTATGCTACCATTACCCGAACAGTAGGCAAAGACAACTTTGTAAGCAATCTGGTCACATTGGACGCTAGAATGGGTGGAGTTGAACTCTTATCAGGCCTGATTGTCGAAGATCTGCAAAAAGCCGACAAATGGTATTATAACGAATATCGTGGCGGACGTAATGCTGATTCTTATCCTCACTGGGATTGGTCAACGGATTATATGAGCGCACTTGATTTCAGAGGTGCCTGGGACGAACAAAATGAAGGTACTACGCTTCAAATCAGGAATAGTACTGCCGAACAAAGCAATCCTGCCAGCCTGGATCATTTCGATTCATTTGTTTTTGGAAGTAAAAAAATTACGGCTGACAATAAGATCCTTACGTTAAGACTGCGTACCCATGATTCTGATGCAGCTTCTCCCGCCTATTACGGTGTTCAGGTGATCGATCTTTCTGCTTCAAATCCGACAGCAGTAAAAATAGGTGATACAAAAACATACGGATCGCCCGATTATACGGATGTTGATTTCGACCTGAGTGCATACGTTGGGAAAGAAGTTATTGTTGCTATTGGAATTTATCGTAAAGAAACCGGTAATTACTGGAAACAACTTGTACTTCGTGCCATCCGCTTTTCTGACAGAAAAGTAGAGGGTTGGAGCTGGTTGCCTGGTACAGAAGTTATCAATAACTGGAAACTGACAAAAGAAATGGTGCGTTCAACGATGGTTCAAACGAAAAAAAGCTTTACTGGCATAAGCCCTGTAAGTGGAAACCGTGATAACTATAAAGATGCATACCGTTCGTGGAGAACAGTGAATTATGTGATGACTGAATGGTGTTTGGTTCCGCTAAATAAAGACCCTGAAGTGTTCCCATCAGAAGGTTATTTAATTAAAACACGTGGTAACACGGCAGTAGATACTCAAACACCTGAATCCTATTTATATGCAAAATTTGCGATTGCAGCAGGAAGCAATAAACTGACATTTAAAACAAGAAATTTTGGTGGCAACTATACCTTCTTTAAGCTTACGGCAATAAAAGAGGATGGTACGGTTGTACACATGTCTCCGTCTTCCAATACTGCTCAAGTGGCTTCAGCAGCTGCCGATGGTTGCTGGAAATTTAAACACGACAGTGGCTCAGCCGATAATCCGGATAGTTATGCTACATTCGTGTATGACCTCTCACAATTTAATGGAAATAATGTTGTTATTGCTCTCGGCGTTTATAAAGGAGAATCAACAAATACAGATGAAAATAAACTCGCAATTTATAGTTTAACTATAAATTAAAAAAGGGTTTTACAGATATGATTATCCGTTGCATATAGTTCTATGCAACGGATATATCAATAAACCAAAACAATACGATAAAATGAGAAAAATAACTTTTTCTGTTCTATGTTTTTTACTAATATTTACCGCATGTGGTAAAAATCCCGATACGAACAATGACGGAGGAAATACCACTGATAGCCAGGCTAAACAAAATCTGCTGCGTGCAATACAAATTACGGATAATGCTGTGAATTGTCATTTTACAGGAGATGGTATGGCACTGGCCAGGTATTACAATCCATATACAGGCGTCCGTTCCGAAGAAAAAGGAAGTATCTGGATGTATACCAGTTCTATTGAAGCCGTGAATGCAATATTACATGCCCTCCAATCACAAAAAGATCATGGAGATACCGAACTATACGACTTGCATTTCAGCCGTTACACCCAGTTGCTCAATAAGCTTTATGAAAATGCAGCTTATTACAAAGGGACTTTTACACTGACCTCCTATACGCAAACAAAACAGTGGTCGGTGTATGGTGTTGACAGGGGAGGCTCAAAAGGGTTGGCATTTGTGGAAGGTATCCATAATGTATACGACGATCAGCAATGGTTAATACGGGAATTGCTGGAAGCCTACAAACTGACCGGGAATAATACGTACCTGACCGAGGCTGAATATCTGACGGATTACGTACTTGATGGTTGGGATTGTGTCCCTGATGCAACTGGAAAAGAATATGGAGGTATCACATGGGGACCCGGATACGTAACAAAACATTCATGTAGCAATGGCCCTATGGTAAGTCCGTTGGTTTGGCTGTCGGAACTGTACAAAGGAAAAGATGACCTGATAACATATCGAACTATCGACACAGATGGCAGTCGCAAAACTACAAGTATGAAAAAAAGCGACTATTATCTGAAATTTGCAAAAGCAGTCTATGATTGGCAGAAGAATAGTTTGATGCGGTCAGATGGCGTGTATTACGATATGATGGGCGGTTGCGATCCTGTGTGCGATGTGGCATACGAAACCGTGAATGGAGTTCAATACCGCAAACATGTCAATTTGCGGGATAAGGTTGGAACAGCCTATTCGTATAATACAGGCACCATGCTTTCCGGAGCTGCTGACCTTTATCGGGCAACCGGTACCAGTACTTATCTGGATGATGCTACCAAACTTACGAAAGCAAGTTTCGGATATTTTGCAAAGAAAGATGCTACGATAACCGGATATTACACCTACGACCTGAGCGGATTCAATAACTGGTTCAATGATGTATTGATGCGTGGATATGTTGATGTATACCCGATATTTAAAAATGCATCTGTATGCGTCGGCAGTTTTCAACAGAACCTTGACTACGGGTACGATAAATTCCTGTACAAAGGGTTTTTACCTACTAATTTGTTGCTTGGCTGGAGTCGTGACAACAATAACAATAGCATGGAAGCAATGTTTACATTTGCTTTTGCGGCAGAATATGCTACATTAGCGCGCTTTGAAATTGAGAAGTAAAACTAACTTTAATATATATCAGTATGATTAAAACACAAAATGAAAAAAAAATGCAATGGTTGCCTTTTAGGTCAATATTATTGCTGCTTGTGTTCGTTTTTCCGTTGTCATTATGGGCACAAAATCAAGTAGTAACAGGAAGAATAACAGACAGTAACAATGAGCCGATAATTGGGGCAAGTGTAATGGTGAAAAACTTAAAAGAAGGTACTATTACGAATGGCGAAGGGAGATACTCCGTAAAAGCATCGGAAAATGCGACCCTGGTATTTAAATATATCGGTCTTACTACAAAGGAAGAAAAAGTAGGCAACCGTAAAGAGATCAATGTAGTGATGAACGAAATTAAAAACATTGCTCTTGACGAACTGGTGGTGGTAGGTTACGGAACGCAGAAGAAAGTGACTTTAACCGGAGCTGTAGGTGGAGTTAAAGGTTCAGACATGATTAAAACCAAAAACGAGAATCCGCAAAATATGCTTACCGGTAAAATTGCAGGGGTACGTGTCTGGCAAAAAAGTGCTGAACCAGGATCGTTCAATGCCAATTTTGATATCCGTGGCATGGGTGCCCCACTCGTAATTATTGATGGTATACCCCGCGAAACAAGCGATTTTCAACGTCTTAACTCGGAAGATATTGAAGATATATCCGTGTTGAAAGATGCTTCTGCAGCCATCTATGGGGTGCGTGCCGGTAACGGAGTAGTGCTTGTAACTACTAAAAAGGGAACAAAGGATGGCAAAACAAAAGTGACATACAATGGTTCCTATACGTTACAACAACCGTCAAAGATGCCTACCCTGGCAGATGCTTTTCAAACTATGACGCTGTACAACGAAAAGTCGATGAATAATATTAACGGAGGTAGTTTGATTTATAAAGATGCTGATTTTGAGGCTTTCCGTAATGGAACACGTCGTGCAACAGACTGGAATTCACTTATTTTCTCCAAAGTATCACCTCAGACTCAACATGATGTCAGCATTTCGGGCGGAAACGAAAAAACTCAGTATTATGTAAGTATCGGTTCCATGTATCAGGAAGGGTTTTTCAAATCGGGAGACTTGAACTATAGCAAAACGAACCTACGAAGTAATATCACCAGCAAAATAGCCAATGGGTTAACGTTCGATTTGAATTTAAGCGGGGTGGTTGATGAGCAAAACAACCCATATTCTACTTCCAGTGATATTATTCGCAACTATTGGCGTCAAGGTGTATTATTCCCTGCCTATGCCGATAAGGAAAATACCATGCTGAATTACGATGGATTAGATCTTGAAGAAAATACAGTAGCAAAAATGACTTCAGACATTTCGGGTTACCGGAAATATGGTCAGAAAAGCTTCCAGTCGTCAGGATCATTAAACTACGACTTTGGAACAGTAGTGCCTTTCTTAAAAGGATTGTCTGCTAAAATATTGTACAGCTTCGATTATCGACTAAACAACAACACTATTTTCCGGAAAGAGTATTATCAATACGCGTATAATGAAAGCGCCGACTCATACACGAAAAAACTATACAACCCAAGTTCACCCAGCCAGTTACGTCGTGAATTCTACGATCAGAAACAAACTCTTGGCCAGTTCTTGTTGAATTACAACCGCACCTTTGGGAACCATACGTTAAGTGCGGTATATGGTTTTGAAACTCAAAAGAACACTCGCGACAATTTCTATGCACAACGTAATCTGGCATTTGCCACTGATTATCTTTTTGCAGGAGTTGCAACCGATCAGATAGGTGCTATGTCTTCATCGAATGATGACCTTCGTGAAGTAGCTTATTCGGCTATGATTGGAAGGTTAAACTATGCCTATGGAAGCCGGTATATTGCCGAAGCACAGTTTCGTTATGATGGAAGTTCTTACTTTGCGAAAGGGCATCAATGGGGATTCTTTCCATCTGCATCATTAGGATGGCGTATTTCGGAAGAACCTATATTTAAATCGATCGAAGCACTTTCATTTGTCAATCAATTAAAGCTGCGTGTAAGTTACGGGGAATTAGGAAATGATGAATCAGCTGCATACGGTTGGGTTTCCGGTTACGATTATCCTTCTACAAGCGGAAATGCTGAAAAAGGGTATTACAACCAGTACGCTCCGGGATATATGTTTGGAGGGAATTTTGTATACGGAGCAACTCCGAGGGCACTTCCATACGAAGCAGCAACATGGGCACGGTCACGTACTTTTGATATCGGGGTTGATTTTGAAGCATGGAATGGTTTGTTCGGGTTTTCAGCAGACTACTTTGATCGTCATCGTGACCAACTGCTTGCCAGACCTAAAGGTGACTTACCTACTACTGTAGGAGCTGATGCCCCTCAGGAAAATCTAAATAGCGACCGTCATTTTGGTATTGACCTGGAACTTTCGCACCGGAATAAAATTGGTTTCTTTCAATATCGCGTAAAAGCCATTGGTACCATTACCCGTCAGAAATGGTTGATGGATGTTGAAAAGAACCCATCAGGAAACTCATACGACAAATGGCGTAATGACAATAAAAATTATCGTTATCAGGGAGTGCAGTTTGGGTATGAAGGTAACGGACGTTATACCTCTTGGGATGACATCAGAGCATATCAGGTTTATAAAGAAAAGGATGTACTACCAGGCGATTATAAATATAAAGACTGGAATGGCGATGGTGAAATAAACAGTTTGGATGAACATCCTTACGCGTATGATCAAACTCCCTGGGTAAACTATAGCTTAAGCTTCGATTGTTCATACAAGCATTTTGATTTGAATATCCTGTTCCAGGGATCAGCACTGGGTTCAATGGAATACAAAGAACCTCTTTATTCGATATGGGGTAGCAACGGTGGAGGAACACTTACACAATACCTTGACCGCTGGCATCCGGTAGATCCAACAGTTGATCCTTACGATCCAAATACGCAATGGGTAAGCGGATATTATGGATATACAGGTCGCTATCCAATGACTAATTCTGAATTTAACCGCGTAAGCACAGCTTACCTGCGTCTTAAGAGTATTGAATTTGGTTATACATTACCTAAATTAAAAGCTCTTCCTTCGTCAAACTTACGGATATTTGCGAATGCCTATAATTTATTTACGCTAACCGGAGTGAAATTTGTTGATCCTGAACATCCGGATGATGACCTTGGTAGATTGTATCCACTTAACAAAACGTATACATTGGGGATGTCTCTATCGTTTTAATATAAACACTAAATAGATATGAATATGATACATATGAAAAAAATATTTATACTGCCTATTATCGGCTTACTTTTATTCTCTGCATGTAATGATTTGAACATAATGCCTAAGAATGTCATTACCGATGATAATTTGCTTTCCAATGAAGCCGGTATGGAAATCTATATGGCACGGATGTATAGTAACATGCCGTTTGAGGATTTTAAATATATGCCTCAATGGGGTATTAATTATAATTCGTGGTTGGGAGCCATTGGTATTGAAGGTACAGGAGAAGCACTGAACCGTGATGGGATTTGTTCAGCATTTACCGGTGAAGACAATCCATATTGGGGACCGGCATTTACCCTGTTACGCTCAGCGAACCATTTACTGGAGACTTTACCTCAATATAAGAGTGCTTATAAAGAAGAGACCTATAATCACTACCTGGGAGAAGCCTATTTTGTTCGTGCAACAGTGTTTTACGCTATGGCTAGACGATTCGGTGGCGTACCACTGGTAACCAAAGTTGTGCAATATCCTGCAGAAACGGATCAACTGGAAGTACCGCGTGCCAGCGAGAAGGAAACATGGGATCAGGTGCTTGCCGATTTCGACAAAGCCACTGAACTATTACAGCCTAAAAGCCCTAAAGTCGGATATGCCAATAAATATGTTGCATTGGCTTTCAAATCAGAAGCTATGCTATATGCAGGAAGTGTTGCAAAATATAATCAAACCGTAACAGGTCGATTGACAGGATTTGGTCAGAAAACAGGTGTACGTGTAATCGGATTTGCTGAAGATGAATGGCAGGCAGCTTCCAATAAGTACTTTACTGAATCTTACAAAGCAGCAAAACAAGTCATGAAAGACGGAGGATATTCTCTATATAAGAAAAAATGGTCGCCAACAGATCGTGAAGCACAGTATCAGAATATGGTGGATATGTTTAGCGATCTTTCGTCTCCCGAAAACATCTATATAAAAGAATACCAGTATCCGACAATGACCCACGGATTTGATGCATATAATGCACCGTTTATTTTTCGTGCTCCGTTAGCCTCAGGAACATGTCCTTCATTGGATTTTCTTGAATTGTTTGATGGATTCGATCGTTATCCGGACGGCACAGTAAAAGTTACTGACGGTAATTCAAACACCCAGGGACAATACTTGATGTATGACAAACCACTTGACTTTTTCAAAAATGCAGAACCCCGGTTACGTGCTTATGTGATCTTCCCGGGTGATATGTTCAAAGGCAAGGAAATTGAAATCCGTGCAGGAGTCTATACGGGATCAGCACCAGTAAATTCTTTGTTTAGCGATTATTCGTATAACAATGCAGGAACCTTGTATCAAAACCTGGATGCCTATAAACAGTTACCTAAAAAATTATACCTCAGTCCAAGACAAGAAAACAGCCAGGAGACAGTTCCTTACAATGGTGGCACAATGACGGCTGCCGGAGCTAATGGACCATTCTACGACAATGGTGAAGGTTGCCTTACCGGATTATACGATCGTAAATGGCTGAATCCTGATCCTTCGGCTGTAGCAGGCGAAGGAAAATCAGCCCAACCATTTATCCTGATGCGTTATGGCGAAGTATTGCTGAATGCAGCTGAAGCTGCAGTTGAATTATCATTGGCAGGAGTTGCTTCACCCGATGGCGAAGATCTGATGCAAGTATCTACTGCTGCGTTAAATCAGATTCGTGAAAGGGCCGGTGCAAACTTACTGACTACGAACATTACTTCGACTGAAGCCGGACGTAATATCGTAAGAAAAGAACGTCGTAAAGAACTGGGTCTCGAACATAAAACACGTTGGGATTTACGTCGCTGGCGTGTATGGCATTATGAAGGAAGAGATGGTTTCTGGGGCGAAACACGAAATAAAGATTCGTATAGTAACAGTTCACGTTACCGTTTCCGTGGATTATATCCGTTCTTTTCGACTGCTACCGGCAAATACTTTTTCGATGCACACTTCCAATGGGTAAGTCAGAAAACCTTCGAATACAATATTGTTGACTACTATTTTGCAATTCCGGGTGGAGAAGTATCGAAGAGTAAGGTAATAGACCAACAACCGAACAGATAATAAAGTAAAGTATATGAAAAACAGAAAGAATATGAAAAAAATAGCATTTAGTCTTTTCCTGTGTGGGATGTTTACGTTCACTTCCTGCAGTTTGTTTGAGGTGGACAACTATGATGCACCTGCTGAAACGATACAGGGAGAAGTTGTTGATGTGGCAACCGGAGATCCGGTACTTACCGATCAGGGAAGTGAAGGCATTCGTGTACGATTGACAGAAAACAGTTTTGGGAGTAATGTTACGCCTAATCCCGATTTCTTTTGTATGCCGGACGGATCATTTCAAAATACGAAAATATTTAAAGGGAATTATAATATTCGTATCGACGGTCCATTTATTCCGCTTATTCGCGAAGATGACCGTGGTGTGCCTCTTGCTGATGAAACAAAAACAATGGATATCAAAGGCGTTACAAAAGTAAGGTTTGAAGTACAACCGTTTCTGAAAGTAGAATGGGTAAGCGAACCGACAGTAACGAATGGTAAGATTATTGCAAAGGTACGTGTGTCAAGGGCTGTATCCGAGAACGATTTTCGTACAAAAATTGAACCTATGGGTGGCTACAATACCAGTTTCCTAAATGTGACGGACATACAATTATTTGTAAGTTATTCGTCAAGTGTTGGATATCGTTCACGTGATGATCGTTGGTCGAATAAAATTGAATACTCAGGCTCTACATTTGGCGTATTGCTTGGTAAAACAATTTCAATAGAATCTTTAGGTACCATCCCTTCGGGTCGGACAGTATTTGTACGTGCGGCATCACGTATTAACTACGATACTCCAAAAGGTAGCGGTACCCGTCGATGGAATTACAGTGAACCAACAGAGGTTCTAATTCCCTAAAAGTGCCAATCACTGATTAATAAAAAAGATCTACAAGGTTTAGTTCACTAAATCTTGCAGATCTTTTTTTGTTTTTCAATCTCTCTCAATCTCCCAAGGTTAAAACCTTGCGCAACAACATTGATCATGCCTACGGCATTCGTTCATTGCATTTAGAAAGTTCCGGAGGAACGACCGATTTTATAGCAATGGAATTTATTCCATCGCAATAAACAACATTTGTAGCATCTGGAATTCGATAGATATCCTGCGTAGTACAAAAAAAGAATCCATGAAC
>Ga0302271_10004214_pt1 | contig 11632 bp, 6 predicted proteins | sample III_Bog_N1_1_FD_198767 | JGI IMG/M metagenome (GOLD analysis project Ga0302271, IMG submission 198767) | Peat permafrost microbial communities from Stordalen Mire near Abisko, Sweden - III_Bog_N1_1 | ecosystem: Environmental > Terrestrial > Soil > Wetlands > Peat | place: Sweden: Abisko... | reverse complement strand
GCTTCCAGAGGATTTTAGCATACCCTTTTGTTTAGTTATGGTAGACAACTATTGCCTGAAGTGCTAAAACTTATACTACTTAAATGAATACTTTTGCATGTTGATATCCGATCCTGATTGCATAGAATCCGATGGAATCGTAGATCGTTGTAGAGTTTGTAGTAATGGAGTTAATCTCCATGAAAGTATCTAGCATTCCTATTGCAGTACCTAAAACTGCTTGATTCCTGATCCGCATTCACCATAATGCTTGAAATGCAAAGAAGGATACTTCAAGAGCATTTTTAAAGTAAAAAAAAATAACTACTAAAAAATTCAGAGAATTTATCTTTATTATTTAATTCCTTTTGATGCGATTTGTAGGAAAACACCTGCTAGCTACAAGGAATCGCGCATTGCGAACTCGAGGAAAACAATCGTGAGGAATGCAGTCAATGTGAACCTGGATATTTCTAGAGACAAAAAAAACCAGCAGAATTTTAAAGTTCAGGATGCACGCAGATCACCATCCCTCATTGCGTAGGCATGACATCTGATGGGAGATACTGCAATCAATGCGCAGAAGGGTATGTACTTTTGCAGAATAGACATTGCTACAAGATAGAAAACTGTTTAAAGTTATTGTCAATTGATAAGAACCTGTGCGTGAAGTGCTTAGACTAATTTTATTTAAAAGATGGAGTGTGTATTGCTGTTGAGAATTGCGAGGAATAATATTAAGAAACTTGCAAGCGATGCTCTAAAGGATATTATGTTGTGAAAAGTGGCGAAAATTAGTAAAAATAAGGTAAGAATACATCAAGCCCAGATAAATGTTAGCGCATTATCCACTGCGAAGAAAGTAATGGAATTAGCGAATTCTGTGTTGGATGCGAGAAAGGGTTCATTTTGAAAGATTCAATATGCTTTCGGGCAGTTTTCGATGCATAAAATTGCTTGGAATTCAATGAAAAAAATGAATGTCTAAAATGCAAAAGGGTGTATTATTTAAACCAAGGTATCTGTATTAAAGTACCTGTTTCCGAAAATTGCATTAAGACCAACGGAATCTCGAATGAATGCTCTAAATGTTCCCTTAAAGGATTTATTTTGGATCCCTAAGGGAAATGTTCAATTATCCCTAACTGCATCATTTCCAACGGGCTAGACACATGCATTCACTGTGAGTAACACTATCTTGTCAGCATCTTAGGAAAATGTGAAGAGATCACAGTAACAATCAATAACTGTGAAATTTACTCCAACTAAAAATTCTCTCTGCTCCCTGCAGTATTGAACTTCGAAGATAACAAATAAAATAATCAAAATGTATCCTTCCAAGTCCATCAGGATATTGAAAACTATCTCTACACTTTGTAGTAGAATGACAGGCAAGATAATAGCCTTAAAATAACTCCAGGATAAGGGTGTATCTAATGTGCTAACTCATATTTAAATAATAGCTTTCAAGAATGCCTGCAAAATACTAATCACTCTGGTTAACTAAAATCCTCTTAAGATGCAAATAATTGCCTGCTTTTTGACAGGGAACTTGGGTTTTGCATTGTTTGCAGATAACAACTTTTCCCTAGACTCGATATAGACTTAAAAAAAACATCTTGTGTCGGCAGTAAAGCTAAGACGAAATTTCTGAATCCAGGATGTGCTATTTTGTCGTTTTCGATTAAATGCTGGCAGTGCTTTGAGGGATTCTATTTAGATGAAGAAAGGAATTGTCATCCAAGAAGAATTATCTCAAAATGCTTGATTTTCCATCCAAAAAAGGATGAATGTGTGGTATGCAGAAATGGGTATAAGTTTATGGAAGTACATGATGGAGGATACGATATGAAGATTTGTATGCGATTAGAGCCAGATGAAGAAGTCAGTAACTGCGGCGAGTACTACCCGAATTCGAATAAATGCAAATCTTGCAGAAAGAGATTGAAATACGATATTGTAGAGTTTAGATTGAATGAATCAGCGAATATTTGCGAGGATGTATTGCATCTTATGTGCAGAGAAGTAGATCCTACGAAAAATGCATGTGTTCAGTAGTATATTGCTTCTTGTGAGGAATACATTAGCAGTCAAAATAAGCAAAACGAAATGTTTGTTTCACAATGTGCTCGTTGCCAGAATGGAAATTATTTGAAGGAGAAAGGATTATGCGTGTAACATATTCAAATAGAAAACTGTCTGCAATACAGCTAGGAAAAAGCAGATACTTGTGAGATATGTAAAGAGCTCTACTTTCTTTAAGGTAAAGCGCACTGTTAGCAGATTTCTCATGATAACTGCAGTCTTGGAGATCCAGATCAAAATTACTGTTAAAAATGTCAAGGAAAGTAAGATTCATTAAATAATTGAGTTATTTTCTAAATATTACTGATTTTTTTATTTGTGACAGCTTGACCATCAATAGCAAAACAGGATCTTGCTTTGAAAGCTCTATTTTGAATTGCTTAAGAGCAGATAAGTCATAAGAGTCTGAGGTTTGTTTAGAGTGCCGAGATAGTTTTAGGATAATTGAAAATGGAAGAAAATGTGTTTTTGAATTATTCGATGAAAACTGCAAGACATTCAATACATAGAATACCTGTTAGGCCTGCAAAGAAGGATATTTATTGAATTATTAATAAATCTGCGTTCCAGTAATCAATTCTCTATGTGAAATACCTAATTGCTTAGAATATTCATTGGAATCGAAAGCAGATGACATCAAATGCAAGAAATGCAAAGAAAACTACAATTTACACACTAATTTCAAATGCTAGCCGTTCGATCCAGACTCAAATATTCATCAGCAGAGTTAAGATCAGCAAGTGCAAGATCCTGCTGTTTAGGGTAGTACCAGCTCAGAAAAGGAAGAATTAGAACCTGAACCTTCAACCCGTTCTATTTTTAGGAAGTTTTATGTCTGGTTCATTATATTCACATGTTTATTAGGAGTTGTTTTCATACTCAGGCGAAGGTAGTTACTTGAGAAGTAATAGAGAATCATTGCTTATGAGATTAATAAAGAAGAAGGAAATGATGGCTAAGAGCGAGAACAAGCAGAAGGTATTGCTGATTTGTCATAAATACGCTTGGATTGTCGAGTTATTGATAATACTGCTGATATTTTCTGATAATAAAGAAAAGAATACTATTTATCTAATATAATTATTTCAAATTCTTTGCTTGCCCTTCAATAAGCAAGAGAGAGGTTCAAGAATATTGTTATTTTTCATTTTGTTGTTATTGCTTAACAAGTATCTAAAATAATTCCTATTATCCTTATTTAATCTTCTAATGATTTAACTGAAATGTTCCTTAACTTGGAAATTCTGCTTCTCCCCCTTTGTAGATACTTAAACTACCTCAAACTTCCAAATTAAACCTCAGATTCTTTCAGATTAAAAATCTACAAAAGATATCACTTAGCATGTTCATTTCTGGAATCCCAAATAATTTCTAACTCTTTCCCCAAAATATTTCGTTTATTCTTCCATAAACTGTAATTAGCATATTTGAGATAACAAAACAAAGACAACTATTCTGAGAGATTCTTTATTAAAAAATCTTTCAATAAGACTTTTTCTGCAGAATTATTAGCTTTTCGCTTCCGATGGCTCTAGTATTTGCTATCTTGCTGTGCTTATTATTATCAGTTGCTTTCTCAAAATAAGACCCTTAATAACAGATTTCTCATTGCGCGCAATTAAACGACAACTTAGAACCTGCGAAGCTCAAATGTTTAAAATGTCAGAATGGATATTTACTCGATCATTTATCTACATCTTGTTTGCCAATACTTCGACCGAATTAAGCTAATTGCCTGTAAAAATCGATCTTCGAAGAGTGCATGCGATGTGATTGTGGGTATTCTCTACATATCGAGCATGACATATGCGTTCCTTCGCAGGGTATTCTAGTTGGATGTGAAGTCTTCAAAGGTAATAATTTCACATGCACAAGACCAAAACCAGATTTTTCCATGATCTTGGAAGATACCACAGTCATCTCCATCGAATACGCTTATGGGTCTAACTGCGAACTCAGAGAGAACCAAAGTAACCACAACAACAACAACAAAAACAACAAGATTTCATAACATTTATCTTTTTCTTCTTCTTAATTTAACTAATTCATTTTATTACTACAACTTTTTCATAAGTGACCTACTTCTTTTTTGACTAAAACACAACAGACAAACGTTGCTTGCAATGCCATTCGGGATATAAACTCACAGACTAGTTCATTTGCATTCAAACCAAACAAGAAATCGCTAACTAATATTTTAGCTACTATTCTGCAGATGGCAAACTAAAAAGCAGACATTTCTAGTTCATCGTAGATGGAGAGAGCATTTCCCCAAAGATAACGAACTGTTTGATCTAGAAAAGCAAAGGAATAAGCAATTTTGCAGATAACACCATCAGTGATTTAATCTGCGTACAATGCTTACCAGGATTAGCTTTGAATCAAAGCAAAACAGCTTGTTTTAGACAGCCCATAGATTAATGCAGTGTAGTCTCCAATGAGAACCCTAATGTCTGCTTGGAATGTGAGGATAATGAATTGTTCTATTTGCATACAGTCAACAAAGATAACTAAAATACCTATGATTTGGAGTAAATTTGCATTTTCCGACTGCAATAATTAATCACTGATCCTACTGATAAATGTATTGAATTTGCTGTGAATGCCCCAAACTGCAGAGTCTGCGTGTAAGGATTCGTACCATCATTCTCAGGATGTATCTTATCAGGGGTTCTAGAGAATATCCTAATGAAGAAGAAGAAACTTTTAGGAGATAATAGAGATTTTTATTTAGATTCTTAAATTCGCTTAATGGAGGAGTAATGCTAGTACTATGATGAATCCAATCACTGCGTTTAATGTAAATCTAAAATTATGATAGCTGATACCTATGGTTTTTGCAAAGAATCAAGGGATCCAAATTGTTTAATCACCATGGAGAATAGCATTGGTTGCTAGAAATGTGTTCCTTTGATGTACTTCAATTCAGAAGCAGGGATATGCGTAAGTATTTCAAAGGATTATCTGTGCTTTCTCAGTGATGGAATCTCTGATATTTGCAATCAATGTATTAATCGATTCTATGTGGATTCAAATGGTCACTGCTAGCAAATCACGGAATTAGGTTGTATTGCATCGTTAGGAATTTACAATCAATGTGAATTATGTTATAGTTTGAGATATTTGAATACACAAGACAGGTCATGTACTGTGATAACTTCGCTAATGAATTGCCTTTACTCCGATGGGCTGAGGGATGCCTGCTTAAAATGTAAGCGACACTACTTTCTAGATGCTAATGGACTGTGTGTGCTTGAGATTAAAGATGTTCAATAGGAGACTTGCATTTTTTCATATTATTATCTTGATTTGGAAACTCATCTATGCGTTGAATTCTAATTTTCAGCACAATTAGCCTGCTTTCAGTTGCACCCAACAAAGAATGAGTGCTTAGAATGTTATTCAGGGTTCTATCTTAAGGATGGTAGGTGCTAGTAAATCGATGAATGCTTGTATTCGAATGGTATCACGGAGATCTGCTATTAGTCCTCACTTTCGAACTCATCTATCGATTAATTTGGGAAGATTTAAGTATTAGAAGATACTGGTTGCCAAACAAACATGATAGTTAACTAATGCAATATGTGCACTCTCCCGAATGGAGATAAAGGTATCCCTGTAAATGAGAATGATTGTGTGGATGTTTCATAGGTTCCAGAGGAAATATACAAGTTATGCTATCACTTAGTTACTGTAGAAAACGATGAAAAGACCAAAGGAATTCGCTATTTTTGTGATTTATGCTCAAGCTTATTTTACCCCGATTAAAATGGAATCTGCTCACCGCTGGAAAGTATTGATAAATTCTGTTTAGTGAGTGATGGGAGAACACCAAAATGTCTTCTTTGCAAGAAACTGTCTGTGTTCAATGAAGTTACTTAACTTTGTGAATTTTAGAGTGAAAGAATATCTCTGGTTATCTCATTCTGCAAGACATTCTTAAATGAAACTTGCATTGAATGTGAGTCTTTGTTTTTCCCTGAATAAGGAAGATGCACACCTATTTCAGATCCAGATTGCAAATAATCTGGTGGGATCAAGAACAAATGCTAGATCTGTGCTGGAGGATATTAGCTACAAACTTAGCTTCTGTCTTAACTATGCGTTCCTGAATACTGCGAAGAACTTAATAACCTATCAGGTGAATGCTTGAAGTGCATACCTGGATATTTCCTAATCAAATAGAAAAATAATGAAGTAGCAAATTAACTTTTCTTTTTTTGGTTTTTATTAATCTTTCTTTTTGAATGACTCCCCTTATCCTATTTTCATTTTAGTTCCATGCCTGCTAACGAAAGTTCATCCCTCATTGCATGGAAGAACTTTTAGGGAGAATTTGCAAAGCTTGCGAGCCAGGCTACTCCCTCAGTAAACTAAATCTCGAATAGACAATCTGCTTGCCGACAACTATTGAGAATTGTCTCTCAATGGACTTCAACAATTTCCAATGTGTGTTATGCCAAGATGGGTTTAGTATTCTCCGAAATGGATAATGCTTTAAGATCATGGGATGTGAGTAAATGGGGATTCATGAAAATTGCATGCAATGCAATGAAGACTATTATATAGATCCCTCAGGTGCATGCATGAAAATAAAGAATTGTAAGAATTAGCTCAGAGCGAAGTGTCTGCAATGCAATCCAGGATATTATCTCAATGTATTTAATGGCGAAAACGAAGAACAAAGTAACAATAACGAAGAGGACTCTAAGAAAAATACACAAAAGTATCAATAGAAGTTCTTTTCCTTCAACTTGGCAGCAAATATTTTTGAAATCTAAGATAACAAATAATTCCAATAATGCTCAGAGATACCCAATTGCTTATCCAGTGATGGCTACACTGGGTCTTGCTTAACATGCCAAATAGGGTTTGATCTTCTCAGCGATGTCTGTGTGAGGAATCAAGACTCCGCTAGAAATCTTCACTGCGTTGAATTCACTGTAGATTTGTAAATAGAACAGCAAGGAGCTAATAATAATTCCATTGCTAAATGTATTGAATGCTAGAATCTATTTTATATTAATTTTCACATGAACAGTATCTGTGAGAGAATCACAGAGTATGATCATTGCTTAGAAAGCGATGGAATCACTGATAAATGTACACTATGTGATTATATTTAGGGTTATGTAGTGGATTAAAATTCAGGTCAATGCTAGCTTTTAAGTGGGTGTATGATTTCAAATGGGATCGATTCCTGTGTTCTCTGCAAATCTGGAGATACCATACCTGACATAAATGGGCACTGTACTGAATTAACAGTGAATATCTCGAATTGCATTGAATACTCCTTTAATGATTCTTCGATCATGCACTCATACAAGATGTTCAAAATCACAAATTAATTATTAAACTATCACATAGAGAAACTTAGCAGGCCAACTGTTTCACACTTACAGCTTAGAGCATTGCTGGGAGTGACATAACCCCTAGAATCCAAGGCAATCGAACAATAAGAATATTAAGAAGATGGAATAACTTCAAAATCACTCAGAAACAACCAAGAATCTCTGAAATCTTGGGGTTAAAATATTATCTGCACCAGATGCGCAAATTTCTACTCCCTAGAAGCGCCTAGTTTCTTAAATTGTGAGAAATTCAGTGAATAGTAATCTTCTAAATGCATTTCGTCAGACGGAATCTATCCCTTTTGCTACTCCTGCAAGTAAGACAATCAATCAATCATCAGCTAGGGAGACTACAATAAATTCTCCTGCTCACATAAACGCAAGAAAAATGCTTAATCAGGCTATTTTTATTGCTATGGGTTCAATATTGTCCATGAATGTATCAGATGCTATAAAGGATTCTACATGGATTCAAAGAGAATCTGCAGGGAACGAAACCCATACAGAAAATGCTAAAAATATCATCCTACCTAAGATCAATGTGAAGAATGCACGAATGGCTATACTCTTAAGGAGATAAAGCAAGAAAACAGCAATAAAGTGTTGAGATTCTGCCAGAAGCTTGATAGTCGACTCGAAGTGAAAAATTGCAGAGAATACAAACCAAATACAAATATATGTGTGAAATGTTAAAAATACCTTGAACAAGATATCGTTGAGTTTATCCTTGATGAGGCTGCAAACACTTGTGAAGATGTCCTGCATCTGATGTGTAAGGATATTGATGCGAAGACAAGAAAATGCTTGATTAAATATGTTGCTAACTGCTAGGAATACCGATAAAAAGAAATATCTTAAGACAAATAGGTGGATTCTGTGGATTCATCTATTGCTACTTCGAAGTGCACTCAATGTTAAAATGGGTTCTTTCTAGGAGATAATGACAGTGCTTGCTACAAGCATATTGAACTACCGAATTGTTTGATTTACAGCTAGCAAGAGGAGAACACTTGCAGTATTTGTCAGCCTTTGTATTTCTTAGAAGATTCAAGGAAGAAGTGCTAGCTGAGAAAATCATACTCCAATAGCTGCAAGGACTACGATGAACATTCTGATCGATGTTTCAGGTGTGTTGAAGAGTAAGCTAATAATGAATTATTTCACAATAATTCAACGTTTTAATATTATTTTTGACTTTTTGCTACTAGTTTTGTCTTGTAAACCTCTAGTTAATCCTGTATTCCTAGTGAAATCCAAAATTGTGTGACTGTCATGCTCTAAATCGAGGAATCGAACCAACAGCATTACCAGATATGTCTTGAGTGCCTACCAAATTATATTATCTCGAGCTTCCAAAATAATTCACTCGCTTAGAAACCCACTAATTCCTGCTTATTTCAGCTAGGAGATGCAAACTGCTAGGTAGTCGATGAGCACAACCACTGCAAGAAGTGTAAAAGAAACTATTTATTGAATCACCAAGGAGTCTGCGTAAAAACAGAAGGATCAATTTGTTCGATTGATAACTGCAAGATATACAGTTACGATTCTAACCCAGAGGATATTCTCTGCGAGGAATGCAATATTAATAATATCTTAGATGCAAACAGTAAGTGTATGATTTTGAATGAAAAGTAACAATAACAGTAGGAATCGAAAGGCAATTAGACATAAGGAGAAATAGAAAAAGAAAATGCTACAAATACAGATGCAAAAATTTCAAATGATAATTCGAAAATTATTCTAATAGCAAGCCTTACTAAATATTTCTTGGGTGTCTTAGCTGTTGTTGGATTTGCTTGGATTCTTTATTCATATAAGAAGTAAAGAAATTATCACTAAAAAACAGCTAACTTAAGATAATATAATCAAGAGGAACAACAGAAGACAAACATTTCAGAAATACAACTGAATTCTTCTAGTGTTCATATATAATAGCAATTTATCTTTGAAGAGTTTAAACAGCAGGTAGAGGACTATGATAATGAAAGTCTTTGAGTTTTATTTTATTGTTGAATAATCTGGATATTCAAAGGAGATAATCTGAGAATTGTACTGATTAAAGCTGAGCTGTTGATTGAGGGATCAGTGAAGAGCCCTACTTTATTGTTGCATGATATTGTAGAAAAAAATACGGGGAATATTATTTCGAAATAAAGTATTTTAAATACATGAAAACTGCGCTTCAAATAGCAAGTATATTAAAAGTGATTTGTGAAAAAATTGATATTTAGGATTTGTGTTGGATTAATTGCATGATATTTTGAGTCAATCGAGCTAATTGATTGAGATAGCTTTGATTGAAAAACAAAAAAGAAGAGAAAATCCTTATGGAAAGATTAAGGCGTTTTGTAAAAATTATTATGTTCTTCTTGGTGTACTTAGATGTCATTTATGCTTTAGATGTTATTATCCCTGGTTGCATTGAAGAACAATTAGGTATTTGTGAGAGATGTCAGAAAGGATTGGTCCTCAAAGCGGATGCGTTTGAATGCCAAGAAAATATGTCTAGTCATTCTTATTGTCTCTAAGTGTCTGCGCTTGGAACATGCATGCGCTGTGATCACGGCTATGTCCTGAATTCAGACACAGATACCTGCATTCTTTTGAATGTGTCTCTATTTGGGTGTGAAATTGTCGAAAGAGATGGTGTCTGTGTTAGGCCGAAGAGGTAGTTCACTCTTCTGAAGGGTCCAACATCAGGAAATAATATTGTATTTGCAAGAGGATCAAACTGCGAGATACGCTCACTGGAAAGTAAGAATTGGATTAGTTCGAAGCATTGAATAAGCAGATAGTTTAGCCACATGCAGTGATTGATTGAAAATCATCATAAGGAATCTTGTTTGTTTGTTTGTTTGAAGGTGGTAAGTGTGAGCAATGCCACTCAGGCTACTTGCTAGATAAGAGAAACGAATGTAAATTTTAAACTGTTAGGTTAGTCAATGAGTTCTTTAGCTTCTATGATAGTGAAGGTCATATTTAGAGCAGAAGCAGCTAGTATATTCTTGGAGATAGTGGAGTTTTTCCCACAATATCGTACTGCAAAGTCTAGAAGAATCACAAAAATTCTATGACTTCAAGAGTGCGAAGTGTGTGACCAAACAAAGATCCCAAATAGCAGTAAAAGTGGTTGCTTCAAGCCTCCGTTTGACCAATGCGGAATAGTCGATTATCAGGATCTCTCTCGATGTCAACAATGCCTTGAAAGTAACCACTTTTACCTGATTCAAAAAGAAGGAGAACAAGCTTGCATTCCTCGTCTGAACAAAGACTATTCCACGAAGTGCTTAGAGTACTTTCCTGACTCCATGCATTGCAAGAAGTGTGCTCCAGGGTTAACACTTTCCTTTGATGGGTGTGGCTTAGAAGAGTTCGGAGAAGTCCAAGAAGCGTTGCTTAAAGAAAACGAAAATTACACAAGGAAAGAACTCCAGGAAAGGTTTAATTGGCTCACTTGTGAGTACTGGAGAGACAAGTACACCTGCGCTTCTTGCATAAAGGAAATGATCCTAGACACTCAAGGCCACTGCTAGTTTAAGACGGACGATAATTGTGAAACGGCGAGCAGCGAGGACGGCATCTGCTTTCGATGTGTAGATTTGATGCACTACAGCTCATAATAAGGCAAGTGTGTGGATATTTCAGATAAGAACTGCAAGCACAGCTCAGGGACAGCTGATTCTTGCGAGTCTTGTCATTAATCGTTTTATCTGGATGAGAAAGGGAAATGTGAAGTGAATATGATAGAAGACTGTGAGATATACGATGAGTCTGAGAGAGCGTGCTTATTGTGCTTCCAGCTATTCTATTTGAACTCATCTTCACTTTGCTCGCCCATTGACGATAAAGATCAGTGCACCTTTTCTGATGGGTTGCACAATTATTGTCTCTAGTGCAGGCCATACTACCTAAGAGACGACCAAGGTTACTGTTTCTGGACTCAGCTCTTAAGCGAGATTTAACCCAAATAAGATTAGTAATAGTAATTTAAGTGCCTCTAGAACTCTTACTTTGATCCTCTGTTAAATCGCTGCTTGGTTTATTTCAGTTTCAGTAAAAGTGGGTGTTTGAGATTCCACTCTAGCAAAAATGAATGCCTTCAATGCTTAAAAGGATTTTTTCTCTACAAAGGATCCTGCATACAAAACAAATTATGCCTGATTACCAATGGCATCGATGAATGGTGCTACCAAGCAACTCAACTCACAAATTTT
>Ga0302271_10004212_pt1 | contig 11636 bp, 8 predicted proteins | sample III_Bog_N1_1_FD_198767 | JGI IMG/M metagenome (GOLD analysis project Ga0302271, IMG submission 198767) | Peat permafrost microbial communities from Stordalen Mire near Abisko, Sweden - III_Bog_N1_1 | ecosystem: Environmental > Terrestrial > Soil > Wetlands > Peat | place: Sweden: Abisko... | reverse complement strand
TGGGGATTTTGAAAATTATTCTATCTTTGCATCCAATTTTTTACTCAAAATAATGTCTAACTTATTAATTATTAGTTGATTTAATTTAAAATTATGACTGAAAACAAGAAGAAAACAACCAAAAAGGAGGTTGTTGAAAAAAGCGAGGCCCCGATAAAAAGACCCAGGACCAAAGAAAAGACTGATGAACAGGAAGTTATGGCTGAAGGAATAACTTCAGATGAAACTGTAAGTGTTATTTCAGAAGAAATTCATGAACCTGAAGCTGTTACAGAAACTGCAAAAGCTGAAGATTATGGTTTCGAATCAGAAGCCAGAAAAGAAAAAAAATCTAAAAAATCACAGACAGAGCCGGATGGCGAAACCGGAAATGAGATCAGGATCAAAACTGAACCCAGATCTCCTGCAACAGCCGAAGAATTCGATTGGGATGCTTTCGAGAGCGAAGAACTCCGTAACTCACCCAAGTATAAAGAGTTTGAATCAATGTATGATGAAACTCTCTCTACTGTAGCTGTTGATGAGGTTGTTATTGGTACGGTTATTCAAATGACCCTTCGTGAGGTGGTTATTAACATCGGCTACAAATCGGAAGGCGTAGTAAGTTTAAACGAATTCCGTTATAATCCGAATCTTAAAGTAGGAGATAAAGTTGAAGTTTATGTCGAAAGTCAGGAAGATAAAAAAGGACAGCTTCTTCTTTCGCATAAAAAAGCACGTGCAATTAATTCATGGGACAGAGTTAATGCATCACTCGAGAAAGACGAAATTATCACAGGTTACATCAAATGCCGTACAAAAGGTGGCATGATTGTCGATGTATTTGGCATTGAAGCATTCCTCCCAGGCTCACAGATTGATGTTAAGCCTATCCGTGACTACGATGTTTTCGTTGGAAAAACAATGGAATTCAAGGTTGTGAAGATCAATCAGGAATTCAAAAACGTTGTTGTTTCTCATAAAGCTCTTATCGAAGCTGAACTTGAACAGCAGAAGAAAGAGATCATTGCCAAACTGGAAAAAGGACAGGTCCTTGAGGGAACTGTTAAAAATATAACTTCTTATGGGGTATTCATTGACCTTGGTGGTGTTGACGGACTTATTCATATTACCGACCTTTCATGGGGTAGAGTCAACCATCCTGAGGAAATTGTACAGCTTGATCAGAAACTCAATGTTGTAATTCTCGATTTTGATGATGATAAAAAGAGAATTGCTCTTGGTCTGAAACAGCTTACTTCCCATCCATGGGATTCTGTTGATCCTAATATGAATATCGGCGATAAGGTTAAAGGCAAAGTTGTTGTCATGGCTGACTATGGTGCTTTTGTTGAAATAGCTCCAGGAGTTGAAGGCCTTATTCACGTTTCTGAAATGTCATGGTCACAGCATCTTAGAAGTGCTCAGGAATTTCTGAAAGTAGGAGATGAAATTGAAGCTGTTATTCTGACACTCGATAGGAACGAAAGAAAAATGTCACTTGGTATCAAACAGCTTAAGGCGGATCCATGGCAGAATATCGATGAGAAATATACAGTAGGTTCAAAACATACAGCCAAAGTCAGGAACTTTACAAACTTCGGTGTATTTGTTGAAATTGAAGAAGGTGTTGACGGACTTATTCATATTTCTGATTTATCATGGACTAAAAAAATCAAGCATCCTGCTGAATTCACTGCAATTGATGCTGATATCGAGGTGGTAGTTCTTGAAATTGATAAGGAAAACAGAAGACTTAGTCTTGGACACAAACAGCTTGAGGAGAATCCATGGGATGTATTTGAGAATCTCTTTACTATGGATTCAATTCACGAAGGTACTGTTGTTGAAGTATTCGATAAAGGAGCTGTAATTGCACTTCCATACGGTGTTGAAGGATTTGTTACTCCGAAACATCTTGTTAAAGAGGATGGTATGATGGCTAAAGTTGATGAAAAACTGATGTTCAAAGTCATTGAATTCAACAAATCAGCCAAGAAAATCATCGTTTCTCACAGCAGAGTATTCGAAGATGAAAAGAAAGCTGCTGAGGCACCGGTGAAGAAGGCAGAAGCCTCTGCACCCAAGAAAACTGCAAGGAAACAGAAATCAAGTTCTGAGAAAACTACACTTGGTGATATCTCTCAGTTAGCTGCTTTAAAAGAAGAAATGGAAGAAAAAGAGAATAAAGCTTCCAAGAAATCGAAAAATTAATTAAATTTAGGCTATCAAATTCTAACATTATGGATTTTAATATTGAGAGCCGGAATAACAGCACTGTTATCCAGATACAGTCGGAAAAACTTGACACGCATATAGCTCCGGCACTTAAGTCAGAGCTTGTGCTTGTTTCAGGAAAGGGTGAAAAGAATATCATCCTCGATCTTGAAAAATGTCAGTATTGCGATTCATCGGGATTAAGTGCAATCTTAGTCGCGAACAGACTTTGTAAAAATGCCGGGGGTACATTTGTACTTTGCGGACTTAATGAAGCTGTTGAACGACTCATTACCATTTCTCAGCTTGACACCGTACTAACAATTACCAGTTCGGTAGCAGACGCTGAAAAAATGATATCTTAAAACAGATCGCTTTGCAGAGTGCGATGAAAGTAACTATACTTGGTAGTAGTTCTGCATTGCCGACATCAGGAAGATATCCCTCCGCTCATGTGCTTAATGCGCATGAGCGGTTATTTTTAATAGACTGTGGTGAAGGAACGCAGATGCAGCTTCGCAAAACAAGGATTAGGTTTGCAAAAATAAATCATATCTTCATCAGCCATCTCCATGGTGATCACATATTCGGACTATATGGGCTTCTCTCAACCTTCAGCCTTATGGGGAGAGAAAATCCAGTTCACCTATATGCTCCTGAGAAATATCAGAATATGCTTAAATCGCATCTCAATGATTTTGATATTAACCTGAGTTTTGATATTGATTTTATTCCTCTCTCAGGAAATGAACCGGTTTTGATCCTGGATGACAAATATCTTACTGTTACTTCCTTCCCGCTACAACACAGGATCCCTGCATATGGATTTCTCTTCAGGGAAAAAATATCGAAAAGAAAAATCATAAAAGAATGCATTGATAAATATCATATTCCGAATGTAAGGATACCAGCAATCAAGAAGGGTGAAGATTTTCTGACTTCCAATGGCACAATTATAAAGAATGACGAGCTGACTCTTCCTCCTTCCGAACCACTTTCATATGCCTATTGCAGCGATACCAGATACTTTAAGCGACTCGCCTTATTCGTAAAAGGTGTAAGCACCCTTTACCATGAAGCTACATTCGATAAAAGCAAATCAGATCTTGCGGAAATTACAGGCCACTCTACAACTATTGATGCCGCAAAAACTGCTCTGAATGCAAAAGCCGGGTCACTTATAATAGGTCATTTCTCAGCGCGGTATAAGGATGTATTACCCCTGGTTGAAGAGTCAAGAACAATATTCCCGGAAACTTATGCGGCCATAGATGGCAAGACTTATGTGGTAGGGAACCTTGCTCCACTTTAATAAAAGAATCCCTATCTTTGTGAACATTTTAATAATTCAACCATTTTGCAGGAAAAAATAATAATATTGGATTTTGGATCTCAGTATACGCAGCTGATAGCCAGGAGGATACGAGAAATTAATGTATATTGTGAAATATACCCATACAATCATTTCCCATCGCCTGACATGAGTGTGAAGGGAGTTATTCTATCGGGCAGTCCTTCCTCGGTACGCGATAAAAATGCGCCTAATCCTGACCTTTCAAAAATTAAGGGGATAATACCTATACTCGGGGTGTGCTACGGGGCACAACACCTGGTTCATAGTTATGGAGGAGAAGTAATGCCATCCGGCATAAGGGAATATGGAAGGGCCAACCTTATTTCAGTAAATTCAAAAGATCCGCTGTTTACAAATATCAAATCCGGAACTCAGGTTTGGATGTCACATGCCGATACTATAAGTTCGGTTCCTGATGAATACGAGATTATTGGTTCCACTGCTGACGTTAATGCAGGTGCATTTCACATTAAAGGTGAAAGTACATGGGGTATTCAATTTCACCCTGAGGTTTATCATACAACAGAAGGAACACAAATACTTAAGAACTTTGTTATTGGTATCTGTGGCTGCTTACAGAACTGGACACCTGATTCATTTGTCGGCAGTACGGTTACTTCGCTCAAAGAGCAACTCGGAAATGATAAGGTTATTCTTGGACTCTCCGGCGGTGTTGACTCTTCAGTTGCAGCTTTTCTTCTGCATAAAGCAATCGGTAAAAACCTGACCTGTATTTTTGTAGATAACGGGTTACTGAGAAAAAATGAATTTAGTAAAGTGCTTGATTCATATCTCGGTCTGGGACTTAACGTTATAGGGGTTGACGCATCTGACAGATTTCTGGATCAGCTCGAAGGAGTAAGTGATCCTGAAACTAAAAGGAAGATAATTGGAAGAGTATTTATTGAGGTATTTGATACTGAAGCCAGGAAAGTTAAAGATGTTAAATGGCTGGCACAGGGAACTATATATCCCGATGTTATTGAATCTGTTTCTGTTAACGGACCTTCAGCAACAATAAAATCTCATCATAACGTTGGCGGACTGCCTGAGAAAATGCATCTGAAGGTTACTGAACCGCTGCGACTCCTTTTTAAAGACGAGGTTAGAAGAGTAGGACAAGCTCTTGGACTTCCGGATTATATTCTGAAAAGACATCCTTTCCCTGGTCCGGGACTTGCAATAAGATTACTTGGCAAAATGACCCGGGAAAAGCTCGAAATCCTGAAGGAAGCAGACGATATTTTTATAGAGGGATTAAAGAAACATGGGCTTTATGATTCCGTCTGGCAGGCTGGAGTAATATTACTACCTGTCCAATCTGTCGGAGTGATGGGAGATGAAAGAACCTATGAAAATGCTGTGGTACTCCGGGCAGTTACTTCCACTGATGGAATGACTGCCGATTGGTCACATCTACCTTACGATTTTCTAGGATATATATCGAATGAAATAATAAACAGGGTGAAAGGAATCAACAGAGTTGTATTCGATATCAGCTCAAAACCTCCTTCTACAATCGAATGGGAGTAAAAGGAATGAAAGGAAGGGGGGAGTGGGAGAATGGGAGAGTGGGATACAAGAATTGTAAAACTCATTAGTTAACTAAAAACTTTAAAAGTTAAAAAAGACATAAATAATTAAAGGCTTCATTATAAACAAGAACTTAACTGTTTCTTAATTGTTGAAATGTTTTACATGACTGAAAAATGATGATGAAAAAAATATTTATTTGCGCAGTTGCTTTTATAATGGTATCAGGGATGTCGTTAATTAATGCTCAATCACCGGTACTGAATGACGGAACTTTTAAATTCGGAAGAACACTGAATCTTATTGATGCTTTTTATGTCGATTCGACAAACATTGATCAACTCACTGAAAAAGCAATCGTAGAGGTACTGAAAAGCCTTGATCCTCACTCTACATATATATCTGCAAAAGATGTCAAGGACATGAATGAGCCGCTTAATGGCAATTTTGATGGTATAGGTGTTCAGTTCAATCTGCTCAGAGACTCTATTATCATTGTTGAACCTATCGCCGGGGGCCCGTCTGAAAAAGTGGGAATAAAGGCAGGCGACAGGATTATTACTATCGATAAGGAAAAAGTTACTGGAATAAAAATGACTACAAGCGGTGTCCGTAGCAGGCTTATGGGACCTAAAGGTACAAAGGTAGCGCTGACTGTCTATCGTAAAGGCGTTAAAGAAATTCTTGATTTTGCTATTATTCGTGATAAGATACCGATCTATAGTGTCGATGCATCTTATATGCTCAATAAGGAAACCGGTTATATAAAACTAAACAAATTTGCAGCCACCACTGAAAAAGAATTTTCTGATGCTGTTTCGAATCTGAAGAAGAGTAATATGAAAAACATAGTTCTTGATTTAAGAGGTAACGGAGGCGGTTATATGCTGGCTGCTACCCAACTCGCCGAGAAGTTTTTCACTGACCAGAAACTGCTTGTTTATTTAGAGGGCAGAAAAACTCCCAAACAGGAATTTAAATCAAGTGGTAACGGAAACCTGGCTACTTCAAGACTTGTGGTTTTGACAGATGAAGGCTCAGCATCTGCAAGCGAGATCTTTGCAGGAGCAATGCAGGATTGGGACAGAGGTGTGATAATGGGAAGAAGAACATTTGGCAAAGGGTTGGTGCAGAACGGCTTCTATCTCACCGACGGATCAATGATCAGATTAACAATAGCCCGTTATTATACTCCAACAGGCAGATCAATTCAGAGACCTTATAATGAAGGTTATGATAAATACATGGAGAATTTCTATAAGAGATTTACTGATGGCGAGCTTATGTCAGCCGATAGCATCAGGCTGGCTGACTCCCTGAAGTTCACGACTCTCGTCAACAAGAGAACTGTTTACGGAGGTGGTGGAATAATGCCTGATGTTTTTGTCTCGGCTGATACCTCTTATATATCCCAGTATTTTACTAAATTAAATCAAAAGAATGTTCTCGGAACCTTCGCTCTTGAGTATTTTGATAAGAATCGTACAAGACTTACTTCCATGTATAAATCATTTGCTGATTTCACGAACAAATTTTCGTTCAGTGATGATGATATAAAATCATTTATTGCGAAAGGTGAGGCCGATGGTGTTAAATTCAATGAAGAGCAATTCAAAAAATCCAAGAGTGAAATGTTGCTGATCCTGAAAGGGTATATAGCCAGTAATATATGGCAGACCAGTGAATTATATCAGATCGTCAATCAGGGAGATAAAGTGATTGATGAAGCTCTGAAACTCATTTCAGACAAACAGGCATATGACGCGATTCTTGGGATCCGTTAAGCAGAAATCAAGAAACTGATAATGAGATTTGTAGCAAAGACCCTTTACGGACTTGAAAAAGTTCTTTCAGACGAACTGATCCAACTTGGAGCCCAGGATGTGCAAGCCGGTAATCGGGCAGTGATGTTTAAAGGAGATATGAACCTTCTCTACAAGGTAAATTACTGCTCCAGAACTGCGTTGTCTGTGCTAATGCCTGTGGCTGAATTCAGGATTCGTTCGAAAGATGATTTGTATAAAGGGGGATATAAAATTGAATGGGATCGTTTTATGAACCCAGATAATACCTTTTCCATAGCTCCGGTAGTTAATTCCCCTCATTTTGGACATACGGGTTATGCCGGACTAATTCTTAAAGATTCCCTGGCAGATTATTTCAGGAATAAAACGGGGAGACGCCCGTCAGTAGATTCTGAAACCCCAACTGTGCTCATCAACCTGCATATAAGCAATGATCTTGTCACTATATCACTTGATTCATCGGTAATTCCGCTGTTTAAACGAGGGTACAGACAGGAACAGTCTATAGCGCCACTTAATGAGGTTCTGGCAGCAGGTATATTGCTCCAGTCAGGTTGGAACATATCGGCTACACTAACAGATCCTATGTGCGGATCCGGCACAATACCCATAGAAGCCGGGCTCATAGCCGGAAATATTCCACCGGGCAAATTCCGTAAATTCTTCGGATTCCAGAAATGGAATGATTTCGATGAAGATCTTTTCGAAAAGATTAAACATGAATGCAATAGTAAGATTGTATCCCCTCCTGTTAAGATATTCGGAAGTGACATATCTGATCAGGCAATTGGATTTGCGAAGTTAAATATCGAAAAAGCCGGATTGAGTGAAGCCATCTCTCTTGAAGTATCAGATTTTAGGAATCTCCACTCGACAGATGATAATGGATTCCTCTTTCTAAATCCTCCATATGGTCAACGGATACAACCCGACGAAATTGACCTTTTATACAGCATGATCGGAACCACTCTCAAACATAATTTTGCAGGGACAACCGCCTGGTTAATAACATCAAATAAGGAGTCATTAAAGCGAGTTGGTCTCAAACCAAAAGAGAAGCATATCCTTTTCAACGGAGCGCTGGAGTGCGTCTTGCTGAAGTATGAAATGTACCAGGGAACAAAAAAGCAGGAAAAGATCTGAAACCTGCTTAAAAAGAGACGCTGATCAATACAAAAAGAGGTATTAATCAAAATTATGACCGATAAATAAAAAAGCTGTAAGCAGGAAGTTAAATTTTGGTAACTTTAGATTTTTATTATATTTGTTATTAGAAAACTTGACCATATCTAAAAATGAAGCTTAGATGAGCTTTAATATAGAGAATTACTTTACAGACCTGTCTGCCGCTAACACAATACTTTATTATAAAGGTAATGTTGATTCGGATGTCATAAATCAGGTTCTCGACTCTGTTGAGGATAAGATGGTTGCTGTAAGTGAACAATCAAAACTCAGGAAAAAAGTATATAATGTTCTTGTTGAAAGCCTTCAGAACTTATATCACCATGTTGATAAGGTCCCTGAGGACTTTGATGACCAGACGGCTGAAAAATATGGGCTGGTTGTGGTTAAGAAAGTGAATGACGGTTACAGGATCGTTACAGGCAATTTTGTACATTCTGAGAACATTGAAAAGCTTGAAGAAAAGATAAAACGAATCAACAGATCGAGTCACGAAGAAATCAAAGAATTATATAAATTTATTTTGAATCACCAGAGGATTTCAGCCAAAGGTGGAGGAGGACTCGGACTTGTTGATATTGCAAGGAAGACAGGGAATAAGCTTGAGTATTCATTTAAATCATACAATAGATACTATTCCTTCTTCTATCTTGAAATATTAGTCAACGAAGAAAAGTAAATCAACTATTAAATCTTTTAAATATGGAACCGATTATCATCGAAGGAACCGCAAAAACTCCTACAGTTAAATTTGATTCTGCAGAAGGTGTCTTTGAAATAAAAGGACGTTCAATTCCGGAAAACTCGGTAGAATTCTATAAACCTTTGGTGGACTGGCTCGACACATACAGGGAAATGCCTCTGAGCAAAACTGTAGTAAATATCCGGCTCGAGTATTTCAACACCAGTTCATCTAAATGCATTCTGGATGTTTTTAAGAAACTCGAAGCAATTCATAAAGCCAAAAATGAAGTAGAAGTGAACTGGTACTATGAGGAGGATGATGAGGACATGCTTGAAGCAGGTGAGGATTATGAGTCAATAATACGGGTACCATTTAAAATGATTGAGATTGTTGAATAACAGATAGTTTAGGATTATTTAAAACTGATCTTATATTTTACAAACAAAAGAGCCTGATCTTATTGAACAGGCTCTTTTGCTTTGTTAGCATATTTAAATTAATCTGTTATTTTAACCTTTTTGCCGAACATGGTTTCAATTGAATCAAGAAGTTTCTTAAGCAGCCTGAAGTATAGGGCAAGATAAAAGAAGAAAGTCATGATCCAAATAACAATTACATTCACCGTGTAGGTATCAACCTTAATCCCAAACAACTGCTTTTCGGGAGCATAAAAATGAGCCATAATCATTTTATTTTTGGTATCCATAAAAATTGGATCAAGCTTCTGTATCAATTCCCCCCTGTAAACAATAGTTTTTGTTGTCTCATTCTTGTCTTTGACAAATTCCTCGAGCGATTTATTATAGTACGTGTCCCTGAGCTTAAGAAATGCCTGTAAATCTTTACCGGTCATTCGCGATTTAATATCCTCTTTAAGATTACTGGCATTATTGTAGAGATTCACATACAGTTTCCGAATTGTCTCAACATACTTAAGAGCTTCAACAGCTATCTGTGGATTAATTTTATCGGGTGTTATCTGATCGGCATAATCAAACCTGATCTCAGGAGTAATCTGAATTTGTTTTTTGATCTCATTATTAACAAGAAGAAGGTCATCCCTGAATTCCTGATCCTTTACTCCTTTATCCATGTCGTAAATGATATTATCAAGCGCCCCCTTTACTTCCACATTCCAGTAATCTTTTTTAAAGACAGCTTTGCTCATCTCCTTTTCATACTTATAGAACGGTCTTTCATAATCGTTATATATGAACTGATTAACTGCCAGCGCTTCATAGCCCCACCTGGCGGTAATAAACTCACCGTAAACCGGAATAGTTATAGGTGATGAAATATCTGGATTAAGTTTCTCAAATTTGACAAGTACACCGCTTAATATTATCTGAGGGATTACAAGAAATGGAATTAAAATATAAATTGTCACTACAGCCTTGAAGCTATCGGATATTACCAGTCCAAGCATATTTGCACCGGCCCAGCAAGAGAATAGTACAAGCCAGTACTCAAACAACATACCTTTTACTTCAGTAATACTGTTTCCCACAAGTACAAAAGTAAATGCCTGAATAGCGGAAATTGCAAACTGCACAAACACTTTCGATAAGAGATAACTGTTCCAGCTGAGATTCAGGAAAGCCTCTCGCTTCAGTATCTTCCGGTCTTTAATTATCTCCTCTGCACTGACAGTAAGTCCCATGAAAATAGCAACAATAACTGACATGAAAATATAGATAGGAAGATTACTGTTGTTGTAGAAGGTATAATGAGGATTTTTTATGCTCTCATCGAAATACCTTATCAGGAATGCAAGAAAAAAAGCCAGGATTGGCGCTTCAAGAAGTGTTATAAGAAGGTATTGGGTATCAGCAATTTTTGAAAGAACATCTCGTTTCGTAAAGACTATTAACTGTTTTAATCTGTTAGGTGTTTTGAAGTTTATTTCCGGTATTGAACCTCCGGCATCCAGCTTATCTACTCTTTTCTCATCCTTATAAAGCCTGCTCCAGTCTTCTGGTGAAATTCTACGAGTTTCTGTTGGATGACCATTCTCTGTAAATACCTTGGTTTCAACTATATTGAAGATCTGTTCAGGGTTCACATTACCGCAAACATAACATTCGCTGTCATTGTAATTGGCCTGTTCAATTTTCCTCTTGAAATACTCTATTGAGTCAACCGGATTGCCATTATATATCAGATACCCACCTGTATCAAGAATAATAAGCTTATCAAACATCTTGAAAATCTCGGAAGAAGGCTGATGAATGACAATGAAAAGTAGTTTTCCTTTTCTGGCAAGTTCTGCAAGAAGATCAAGAATATTTTCCGAATCGCGTGATGAAAGGCCCGATGTGGGCTCATCGAGAAACATAATGGCGGGTTCTCGAATGAGTTCCAGTGAAATATTTAGTCTTTTTCTCTGACCGCCGCTTATTTTCTTGTTCAAAGGACTGCCTACCTGTATATTCCTTATCTCGTGGAGTCCGAGATTCTTCAAAACACTGTCTACCTTAGCTGTAATTTCTGACTCAGTCAGGTTATCAAAGCAAAGTTTTGCATTATAATATAGATTTTCAAAAACAGTGAGTTCTTCAATAAGCAGGTCATCCTGAGACACAAATCCGATCAGACCTTTGATTTTCTCTTTCTCTTTATGTATACTAATTCCATTAATAAGGACTTCCCCATCAGATGGATTACTTATACCATTTAGAACACCCAGCAGAGTTGATTTTCCAGCACCGCTGGCGCCCATGATACCTACCATCCTGCCTGATTCTTCCTTGAAACTCATATGATGAATTCCAACGGTCCTGTCTTTAAACCTGTATTCCAGATTATTTACTTCATAAACTACTCTTGATGCTTTGAATTCCTCCTTCAGGAACTGCCTTGTAACGTCCCAGTAATATAT
>Ga0302271_10004210_pt1 | contig 11637 bp, 4 predicted proteins | sample III_Bog_N1_1_FD_198767 | JGI IMG/M metagenome (GOLD analysis project Ga0302271, IMG submission 198767) | Peat permafrost microbial communities from Stordalen Mire near Abisko, Sweden - III_Bog_N1_1 | ecosystem: Environmental > Terrestrial > Soil > Wetlands > Peat | place: Sweden: Abisko... | reverse complement strand
CATATTTGCCTATTTATTGTTTTGCCGCGATTCACATCGAAGAAAAACAACTTATAAGCATTACTAAACAAAATAAATATGTGTACAAAAGATAAAAATTGAATGTATAAAAAAACGCAGCCGATCATTTTCCCTGACCGGCTGCGCTTTTGTTTATTTGTAAAAATCTATTTTACGAATATGAACAAGCGTCTCGACCGATCATTGAAATGATAATGACAGCAACACATATACATGTACATAATTAATGAGTTCATAAAATAGAATTTACAGAATTTGTTTACTATATTTCATAAATATAACGATACAAAGATAGGGCGTACAAACAACTACTGAAATACCTTAATATAGTCATTTTTAATACCTTTTTGTAGGTATATTTCTATAAAGTCAATACTTCAAACCTCAAAAAGGAGAAGTACATCTTGAATATAAACAGATAAGGAAACGACTCTATTTTTTTGAACTCACCATTTAATTTCAGTGTGTATCACTTGGATGTCTGGTTTTTTACAGCTTTGTAAAATAATAAGCCACACAAAGATTCCAACTAACCACTATGCCATGTTGTATATCACATAGCATCCTATTCTGCTAAGCTATTCGCAGAATAGAAAATTATTAATTTGTATATCTATTTCAGGTGGTACTCTACCCGCCATCCCCGCCTGGCAGGCCCATGGAGCAGTTTAAAAACTGTGTTGGTGCTGTAGGGAGAGTTTTGGGCGGAAGATTTAAATGAAAATAATAAATATGATATAATGCATAAAGTCTCAATAGAAAAGCAGATTGTTTTTCTATTGAGACTTCTGTCTATTACCCGACAATAATACATTATAGAAAGAGTTTTTTTAGCAAAACTCCCTAATAAATAAATGTGCTTTATTTAAGTAAGTGGAAGAATATAATGTCGTATTTAAAAAAAGAATGGAACGCTGATTTTACGGATTGAGCGGATAAAAACGGATGATAATTAAACGGATCTAAAACTGATTTTAGTCATGCAAACATGACAGATAAAATCCAGAACTATTGAAAATCATTAACTACGTTGATCTTCGATTACGACTTGTCGGAATTAAAATCTGTATAAAAATCTGCCATGTCAGCGTTTATCCGCGTTCTAATCTTTTTCCATTTTTAGATTTACTTATACGACATTATTTAATTCCTACTACTTATATTCAATCGTTACATTATTTAATTTACCGGTAAAGGCAAAAGGTACTTTATAATGATCGGTTACTGGTGAGTTTCTGTCCGAACCTACATCAATACCATCTTTGTAAACAGCTATATAACCTTCGGAAGCAATAATATTACGTTCGCCCACTTTTTGGTCGTTGATATAAATGGCTTCTGTTCCTGCTGGAGCAGTTAAGTTTCGTTTTCCTTTTTCGACAGGTGCTTTGTAGTTGAATTCCAGTTTCAACTTGGATTTACCAACAGGCACTGTTATGTTCGACTCAAGGTAGCGAACAATAGTTCCAGTGTTGTGAGCCACCTGCAATTTCCCGTCTTTTATAAACAAACTCAATCCATCAAATTCAGAACCGGTTGCAAATAAAACACCCTGGTCAGCTGTTGACTTCAGCTCTACATCAGCTGTAATTGTAAACGGATCTCCCTGAAATTGTGGACCGCTATAAGTAAGCAATTGGTTAACTCCGGTATACAAAACCACTTTTTTATTCAAACCATACGGACTGCGCGATCTACCTCCGGCACTATGTCCCAATGCATTGTCGATTAATGGATACACATTGTACTTTTGAGCTTCCTGATCGAATACGGCCTGTAGTTCCTTTACTTTTTCAGGAAATTTGGCAGCAAGGTCGATACGTTCGTTGAAATCTTTTTTCAAATCATACAGTTCCCATACATCTTTCGCAAAATCAGCTCCCGATTGGTGAAAAACAGAGGCTTTCCAACCATCTTTTACAATAGCACGTTTTCCAAACAACTCGTAATACTGTACTGTGTGACGGTTAGTTGCTTTCGCATCATAAATTGAGTAAGCCAAACTTGTACCTTCGATAGGCTGTTGTTTATAACCTTTAATTACCTCAGGAACTTTTGATCCTGTGAGTTCGTAAATGGTTGGAGCAATATCAATCACGTGACCATATTGTTCGCGGATACCACCCTTTTCTAATTTTCCATTTGGATAATACAGAATCAAGGGTTGGTGCGTTCCACCTTCGCTGTTAGGATCGGCCTTCCACAAACGGAAAGGCGTATTAGTAGCTTGCGTCCAACCCGAAGGTGCATCTTCGAACGAATGTTCTGTACCAATTTTATCAATGTTTTTATATAGTTCAGCTACCTGTTTGTCTTCGTCAAGGCTGCTAATATACCCATTTAACGTTCCGTTTCTTGGACTATGGCTCGAGCCATTATCACCAATGCTCACCAAAACAATAGTATTATCAGCTTGTCCGATTTCTTTCAAGTAGTTGACAATGCGACCAAATTCATAATCGGCATGTGTCAGGAATCCTGCATATACTTCCATAAAGCGGGAATATACTTTTTTCTGTTCCGGTGTAAGGCTATCCCATGCTTTTACAGTTGGGTCACGGTCGGGCAACACGGCATCGGCAGGAATTACGCCCAATTTTTTCTGACGGGCAAAAACTTCCTCGCGGTACCAATCCCAACCTTTATCGAATTTGCCTTTGTACAAATCGCTCCATTTCTTTTCTACCTGATGTGGTGAGTGAATAGCTCCAGAAGCAAAATAAAGGAAAAACGGTTTTTCGGGTTGAATAGACTTTTGGTTTGCAATATAGCTAATAGCCTTATCTGCCAACAAAGTCGTTAGATGTTTAGTATTTGGCTCTACATCAATCACATTTCGATCTTCGTACAAATTCGGGTGAAACTGATCCGTGTGTCCCAGTTGATAGCCGTAAAAATGATCAAATCCGCGACCTACTGCCCATCGGTCAAACGGACCATCTGGTGTAATTTCGTCTAACGGAGTTACGTGCCATTTACCCACAGCAAAACTACTGTAATTATTTTCGTGCAATACTTCTGCAATGGTAGCCTTGTCGGAAGGCATAACTGCGTCATAACCAGGAAATCCTTGAGAGCTATAATTCAACGTACCCATGTGAACTGAGTGGTGGTTACGCCCTGTCAGCAAAGCAGCACGGGTTGGTGAACTAACACCGGTAGAGTGAAAGTTAGTATATCGCAAACCATTATTTGCCAAACTATCCAACACCGGAGTTTGCATTAATCCCCCGAATGCACTGGAAGTACCATAACCTGCATCGTCAATCAGCCAGACTACTACATTGGGTGCGCCTTTAGGTGCTGTTTTCTTTTCAGGCCAGGCCTCTTGCGAATCAGCAACCGTTCTACTTATTTTGCCTTTAAATCCTGTGGAGGATGTTAATTGTTGCGGATTCTGCCCAAAAGCACTCGTCAATAAAGACGTTGCTAACAGTCCGAAACTTCCTGTTTTTAAATAAAATTTGTTCATAAGAATATTTTTAAAATTATTTTGTCTCTTCTAAAATTAAATCTCTGAATGCTCTAGCTGTTACTTCCAGTATTTCTGGCGAAGTGGTGTTCTCATCATCTGTTTTTACATGAAAAAATGGATGACCATACGATACACCGGCAAAACGGGTATAGCCTTTTTGTGCCACATACACTAGTTCGCCTCCGGGATTTTCGTTCGCTAAAATCTTTTGTGCTTCAATGTCTTTAAATGACTTCTCAAAAGAACCTTTTACAGCATCGCTAAAGAAGAATCTGCGTTTGGGGTCAACATTGGTTTGTTTTACCAGACCGCTAGCTGTGTTTTTCCATTCTAGCGTAGCAGCACCCGCACCAAAATGTATCCAGAGTTTTGTTTTGTCAATAGGTGGTGCATCGCGTTCAAGGAACTCATGCGCTCCCTTGAAAGCATGTTCATGACCTGAATTAGCTGTAAACACAAACGTATATTCCGACACTTGAGTGGCTACCCATTTGGCTAGAGCCAACCAGATAGCTACACCTGAACCGCGTTCGCCACCACAAGTAAACCAACCGCTAATAGGCGTTGAAACAACAATATACTTATCACCGTGGCCGATAGTTCCATACACATTCCGACCTTGTACATCTTTGAAAGTTCCATTAATTGCCAATGTAATAGGCTTTGCACTTTTCTCAAAAGCAAGCGTTTTAGCACTATCTTTGGGTGCGATCAGAATAATAGGTACTCTCCAAGGTTGCTGATTCTTATTTGTATTATAAGCTTCTATCTCTCCCGATTCGTTGTCAGTAATAGCTACAATTCCAGTTACTCCCAGATTAACCAGCGAGTCAATGTATGTTTTAGGATTGGTTTTTGCTTGTTTCAGCGGCAAATGAATCAATGCAATGTTATTAGCACCAAATGTTTTTGTTTTGCTGGCATCCACTAGCGTGCCAGTCACCACGCGATTGATTTTTTCATTGACCCACCAAAGCGGAAACGCCTGAATAGTATCTTTTCCTGTTGACAGGAAAACTTTCTCAGGGAAAAATTGCCGAATGGGAAATTCCAGGTACTTCACATCAAATCCGGCCGATTTCAGTTCTTTACCAATCCATTCGGAAGTAGCCAAATCTGTTGGCGTTCCGGTTCGATGCTCACCAAGGGACACATACTTTTTTACTGTAGAGAATAATTTATTACCATCAAAATAATTGATAGTATTTTGCCCAATTACTGAAAAATTCCATATCAGAAGTAGCGCAAGAAATGAGTATTTTATTTTCATCAATTTCTAATTTTATAATTGAGGCATAGAAGATTATTGTATTAGTAATCAATCTATGCCTTTAACTCTATTTATATTCAATGGTTACATTATTCAATTTACCGGTAAAGGTAAACGGTGCTTTGTAACGATTGGAAACAGGTGAATTCAAATCCTGACCTACATCAATTCCATCGTAATAGGCTGCAATGTATTGAGCTTCGGAAGATACAATTCCTCTTTCGCCTACTTTTACATCGTTAACGTATATAGCCTCAGTACCTGCTGGCACATCACTTCTATGTCCTCTTTTAGCTTCAGATTTTGGTGGTGCTATGTAATTTAATTCAAAACGCAATTTCAATTTACCTGTAGGAATTGGCTTGTTCGATTCCAAATATCTTAACACGGTTCCTGTGTTATGTGCAACTTGGAATTTTCCGTCCTTTATAAATAAGCTCAGACCATTAAAGGCTGAACCAGTTGCAAACAATACACCTTGTTCTTTTTTAGAATTGATATCCACATCGGCCGTGATAGAGAATGATTGTGCTTGGAATTGCGGACCACTATAAGTCAGCAATTGATCCACTCCCGGATACAATACTATTTTGTCAGCTTTTCCGTAGGCACTTCTTGCTCTTCCACCGGAACCTCTGGCTTGAGTTGCGTCAATTAATGGAAATACGTTGTATTTTATGGCTTCTGAATCAAATAAATCTTGTAATTCTTTTAATTTTTCAGGAAATTTGGAAGCCAAATTAATACGTTCATTAAAGTCATCGTTCAGGTTATAAAGTTCCCAGATATCATCTTTAAAATCGGTTCCGGTTTCATGATAAACAGAAGCTTTCCAACCATCTTTTACGATGGCACGCTTACCTCTAAGTTCATAATACTGAATTGTATGCCGGTTTGTTGCATTGGCATCATTAATAGAGTATGCAAGGCTGGTTCCCTCGAAAGGTTTTTGATAAACGCCGTTAATCACTTCCGGGTTTTTAGCTCCCACAAGGTCAATAATGGTGGGTGCAATATCAATTACATGACTATATTGATTTCTAATGCCACCTTTTTCTTTAATTCCTTTTGGATAAAAAATAATAAGTGGTTGATGTGTTCCACCTTCTGCATTTGCATCGGCTTTCCACAAACGGAATGGAGTATTCGTGGCTTGAGTCCAACCCCAAGGGGCATCCATATCAGATTCTTCTGTGCCAAATTTATCCAGATTTTTAGCTGCTTCAGCAACTTGTTTGTTTCCATCTAAACTACTGACATACCCATTAAAACTGCCATTCTTAGAGCTATGACTTGAACCATTATCACCAATACTGACCATAATTATTGTATTGTCCAATTGATTAATTTCTTTCAAATAATTAACAATTCTACCAAATTCATAATCGGCATGTGTTAAAAAACCTGCATACACTTCCATATAGCGAGCATACACTTTTCGTTCTTCTGGTGTTAGGCTTTCCCATGGCACAACGGTTGGGTCGCGATCAGGTAAAACTGCATCTGCGGGAATTACACCTAATTTCATTTGACGGGCAAATACCTCTTCACGATACCAATCCCAACCTTTATCGAATTTGCCTTTGTACAAATCGCTCCATTTCTTGTCTACTTGATGTGGCGCATGGATAGCTCCGGTGGCAAAGTATAAAAAGAAAGGTTTCTCAGGTGCTGAGGATTTCTGATTGGCGATATAATAAATAGCTTTATCAGCCAATAAAGTAGTAACATGTTTAGTATTTGGCTCAATATTTATCACTTGATTGTCTTCGTACAAATTTGGGTGATATTGGTTGGTATGCCCTAATTGCCAACCATAAAAATGGTCGAATCCCCTACCTATTGGCCAACGATTGAATGGACCGGCAGGTGTAATTTCATCAATAGGAACCAGATGATATTTCCCAACAGCATAAGTATTGTAATTATTATTTTGTAGAACAGCTGCTATTGTAGCTTTGTCATCTGGTAATCGGGCATCATAACCTGGAAATCCAAGAGCACCATAATTTTGGTTTCCAAAGTGCACCGAGTGGTGGTTACGCCCTGTCAACAGCGCAGCGCGAGTTGGACCACTAACACCCGTTGAATGAAAATTTGTATAACGCAAACCATTATTGGCCAAACTATCCAATGTTGGGGTTTGCATCAGTCCACCAAAAGCACTGGAGGTTCCATAACCGGCATCGTCAATTAAAAAGAATAGCACATTGGGAGCTCCTGCAGGTGCTTTTTTCTTTTCCGGCCAATACTCTTTCGAATCTGAAATTGTTCTACCTACTACCCCCTTAAATTCTGCATCGGAAGTTAGTTTTGTAGTATTTTGTCCTGAAGCATTTGTTACAAAAGCTAAAGCACCTGCTATTAAAGGAAGATGTTTTGTGATTAACAGGGAATAACCATTAATATTTTTTTTGATCATAATAATTCTATTTTAAGTTTTTTATAGAGGACACTGATTGAATATATTTAATCTCAACGAATGTCCTTTAGAAAAATATTTATTCCCAACCGGGATTTTGTGTAAGCTTTGGATTTCTTGCAATTTCATCTGATGGAATAGGATATAAGTAATGTTTGGGTGCAACATTTGTTTTTCCAACCTTTTGCAACGCTTTGATAAGAATACCCTTTCCTTCAGGTCCTACTCCTGTAACTTCAGTACCGGTTTCCCTGATAAGATCAAAATACCTGTGGTATTCAGCAACAAGTTCTAACCTTCTTTCCAGATAAACAGAATCACGAAACTGGTCTTGTGTCAATCCGGCTGTAAGATCATTGATTCCGGCTCTTTTTCTGATTTTATTAATTGATGTATATGCTTTTGCTGTTGGACCATTCAATTCATTTTCGGCTTCGGCATGTATTAATAATACTTCAGAAAAACGCAATATATTGGCATTAGCATCAGACTGTCCCGTTGAGGCATAGTTTGGATCCCAGTTTTTATTAATGAATGGAACAGAGTCTCCGGGAGCATTTATCGTGGCATATTTTTTACCATTTGTTGGGCTTGTATAATACGTTACAAACGATACTCTTTTTCGTTTATCTTTGGAATTGTACATTTTATAAAGACTGTAAAACTTATCGGCACCGACAGTATAAAAAGCTAACTGATTGCCATACGACCCTTTTAAACCCGGAACTCCCGATTCTATGTCGCTTGAAGTGACCAAATGTCCTGTACTGATTGTACTACCTTTAATTTGTGCTGAAAAGATATGCTCCTTGCCATTTTTGTATGCAGGTAAGAATACCTGCGAATAATCAGCTAACAAGGCATAGCCATAAGATCCATTAATAACATCTTCGGCAGACTTTACCGAATTAGCCCAATCGCGTTGTGTCAGATAAACTTTTGACAACAAAGACTTTGCGGCCCCTTCAGTAGTACGACCGGCCTCACCTGTTGAACCCGTTTTAAACAAACTGGCAGATTGAACCAAATCAGCGATAATTTGAGCATACACCGTATCTTTAGGAGCACGGGGTACTTGAAGTTCTGTAATAGTCAAATTAGTTTGATCGGTTAATAATAAAGGTACATCCCCGTACAATCGAACCAAAATAAAATAATAAAAGGCTCTTAAAAAATAAGATTCGCCTAACAATCGGTTTTTTAATTTCTTATCCATGTCAATTCCTGGAATTTTTTCTAATGCAATATTAGCCTTATTAATCCCTTCGTAGTTTTCTGTCCAAATTTGTTGTACACGAAGGTTGGTTGAGGCTTGATTTAGTTTTGCAAGAGCACGCACTTCTGCATTTGGCGAACCTGGTCCTGCATCTAAATCATCGGTCATAAAATCCAGTCCTGTATCGAACAATCTATTATACATTGGTTGTGCCCCAACTTTGTTATCAACAAGAGGGTAGTAGATCGCATTTACAGCGGCAACTGCATCACTTGATGTTTTATAAAACTGATCGGGTGAAATAAAGGATTCCGGCGTTTCCACAAGCGTAGTACATGCAGTCAAACTAAGTAAAGCGAGGGCTAGTAGAAAATATTTTTTTTTCATAATGAGAACTTTAAATTTTTAATAACAGTTTAAATTAGAAAGTAATGCTAACACCACCTAATATAGTTTTTGCAGTTGGATATGCTCCCCTATCCATTCCTGAGCTGATGGAATTTTGACCATTGGTACTCACTTCCGGGTCATAACCAGAGTAGTTAGTCCATGTCAGCAGATTTGATCCAGAAACATAAATCCTTGCAGCTTGTAATTTGACTTTTGAAATTATTTTTTTTGGTAAAGTATATCCAAGAGATATGTTTTTTAATCGAAGATAAGAACCATCTTCAACAAACCGATCAGATATAGTCACAGCCGGATTTTCGATTGCTTTATGCATATCTGTATTCGTATTCGTAGACGTCCAGCGATTTAGCAAGGTTGCAACTGCCCCAGTATATCCGGTTCCCAATTCAAGGTTAGCTCGCGTCCAATTGAAAATTTTATTACCATACGAAGAGTTCAAGAAAATAGATAAATCAAAGTTTTTATATCTGAAGGTATTCGTCACACTCGCTAAGAATTTAGGTTGTGAATTACCGACTATCTTACGGTCACCAGCTTGTGTTATTACTCCATCTCCATTTATATCCTTATATTTCTGATTTCCACTAGCATCCAATCCATCAGTTTGATACATATAAAATGACCCAACTGATTCTCCCACTTTGATTATTTGTGTAGGAAGTGTGGATGTACTCGCGGGATCTGTAACGTAGAAATAATCAGCCCCACCCAGGCTTAATACTTTATTTATATTCTTTGAAAATATGAAATTAGTAGTCCATTCAAACTTACCTGTCAGGTTCAATGTCTTCAAACTAAGTTCAATCCCTTTATTTTCGACGACACCACAGTTTTGGAATGCGCTGGTTAAGCTAGACGAATAAGGTACAGGAACTTCTAACAATAAATCAGATGTTTTTTTGTAATAAACATCTGATGTTAACAAAATCCTATTCGATAATAATGCCAAATCAATACCAAGATCATATTGTGCCGTTTTTTCCCATGTTAGGTTGGCATTTGCAAAACTACTTGTTGCAAATCCATTCACTAAGGTATTTGCAAAAGAGTATTGATAATTTGAAAGTCTAGCAAGCGATTTATATGGATCAATTTCCTGATTACCGGTAAGTCCTGCACTAAGACGAACCTTTAATGAACTAATTTGTTTGATACTTTTCAGAAACTTTTCATTGGAGGCATTCCAGGCAATAGCTGCAGATGGGAATGCTCCCCATTTATTATTTTTTCCAAACCGCGAAGAGCCATCTGCACGAGCGGTAAGAGTTAACAAATAACGTTCATCATATCCATAATTAATTCTGGCTAAGTAGGATTGAAGTGTCCATTCACTGCTTAACGATGATGGAGCAACCAATACGGTTCCTGAACCTATATTGTTATAGGTAAAGGCATCGCTTACAAAATTAGAAGCACTGGCAGAATAAGTTTCGGTACGTGAATGTTGCTGTGTATTTCCAACTAAAATATCAACCGTATGCTTTCCATAGAAAGTTTTTTTATAGCCTAATATATTTTCGTTTAGCCAGTTGAGTGTCGATAACGACCCGATGGAAGCATTTCCACCAGTAGAACTCTCATAGAGTGTAGATGGCGTATACTTATTTTGTTTATTGTTTATAATATCCGTACCCAATGAAATTTTAGCAGTTAAACCCTCAATAATCTTATATTCTCCAAAACCATTCAATAAGAATCGGGTCGTATTCGTTTCGTTAATTGCTTCGGTTAGCGTTGCTATGGGATTCGCTACTGTTGAACCATAACTGCTGTTAGATGTGAAGTTTCCGCTAGCATCTTTCACCGCAACAACAGGAACCATAGCTAAGATATTCGGAACAGTACTGGTTGGTGCCACATCTGCATGGGTAACACTCCCATTCAAATATACACCTATCTTTAATCTCTTATTCAACTCGTGGTCAAGATTTAATCTTCCAGAATAACGATTGAAACCAGTATTAATAATCACACCATCTTGTTTAAAATAATTTCCAGAAATCAAAATTTTTGTTTTATCTGTGCCGGATGATATTGAAAGTGTATGACTTTGCACGGGAGCGTCTCTAAATGCTGCAGCTTGCCAATCAGTACCTTCACCCAGTTGATCTAATTCCGTTTGTGTATATAACGGGCTCTTTCCAGAGTCTTTCAAGGCATCGTTTTTCAATGCACCCCACTGAGACGCATTTAACATTGCTATTTTCTTTGCAACCCGCTGAATACCATAATATCCATCGTAAGTAATAGCTGAAGATCCTTTCTTACCTGGTTTAGTTGTAACAAGTATAACTCCGTTTGCACCACGTGAACCGTAAATAGCTGTTGAAGAAGCATCTTTTAGCACATCAATAGATTCAATGTCATCAGGATTGATACTTGAAAGAGGATTGATACTTGCCCCACTGGTTACACCTGCATCAACTGATGCATCTCCATTATACACTGGAAATCCATCAATAACATACAGCGGTTCGTTACCGGCATTGATAGAAGTTCCTCCTCTGACACGTATAGAAACTCCGCCACCAGGCTGACCGCTAGATTGTGTAACTTGTGCTCCCGAAACTGCACCCTGAATAAGTCTGTCGGGAGAAGTAACCGGCAATCCCTTTAATTCAGTTGGAATAGATGAAAGTGAACCCGTGAAGTCACTTCTTTTCTGCGTTCCATATCCAATTACCACAATATTGCTCAATCTATTTTGATTTTCAGCAAGATAGATAGTCGTCTGAACAGCTTCGTAAACATCTGCTTCCTGATTTTTATAACCCAGTGATGTAATGCTTAATGTTATTGGAAGAGATTTTACTTTGATTGTA
>Ga0302271_10004206_pt1 | contig 11646 bp, 5 predicted proteins | sample III_Bog_N1_1_FD_198767 | JGI IMG/M metagenome (GOLD analysis project Ga0302271, IMG submission 198767) | Peat permafrost microbial communities from Stordalen Mire near Abisko, Sweden - III_Bog_N1_1 | ecosystem: Environmental > Terrestrial > Soil > Wetlands > Peat | place: Sweden: Abisko... | reverse complement strand
AGTTACAATATCGCTCTTAATACCTTAGCCAGTTTACTACTGGAACTGTCATCACTGAATAATCGCCAGTCTTTCGGTTGAATGCAAGTTTTTTAATTCGAACTTTACCCCCCGGAGACTCTACGTAAATACTACGCGACTTTTCGCTATGTTGTAACTTAGGTTTCGAGCTGGTTGTGCAGGGAAATGAATTCTATTGGGGATAAGGTTGTTAGCTTCATTAGTTCGCTGTGGGTTAGCTGCTAGGTGTCTCGAAAGAGTTTATTACCAGTGGAATACTGCTGGAAATCATATGTGAGGATCCATTGTTAGCCTGGTAGAGTAAGCTGCTAGATGCTAGGGATTTCCCAATCTAAACCTGTCCAGGTTAGCTAAGAAGTCTAAGTTAAAGATGGCTGCTACTGCTATTACGCCGATTACTTAGAATTGTTTGCATTCTCCTGTGGATTCTCTCCATTACTATTTTTATTTTCATTTACTGCTACGGTGTTTCCAAGCGAAGAAACAGCAGAAGCACTTGCACTTCCAGCAGCTCTATCATTTAGTGCATTAATCTTCGTTTTCTTCTTCGGATTGCTATATAGCTACTCATGAACTAATTGATCGGTGGTTTATTCTACTTTAATCTGCTCTTCTAAGCCTGCACCGCAATTGAGAATCCTTTAGATATTCTAAGAAATATGCAGACACTCTACTCTTGACCACTAAGTGTTCAATACAGCTAAGACTTCACAAAGCAATCCTCTCGACAGCACGCCTTTCAATCTAAATATCCATACAAATAAACATAAAACAACCAACAATATAAATATACTTTTCCATTCCTTTCATTTTCCTTACATTTTCATTTTCTTTTATAGTAGTATATCCTCAGCAATATCGGAGAACCTCTTCTCTCTAGCTCCCATAACCATCACGTGTTCCTTGTATAGATCACCATACGCTGATGTGAATTGTTTCTGATATCCCTCCCTTGGTTGCTATCTATTCGCTAGTGGCGAGAATACATATTTCTCTCGATTAGCTACTCCAATAGATTATTTCAAATGACTCAATCCACTGAGAATATTAGCTAGATTCGTAGCATTTAGATACAGCATTGAGAAATCGACATTCAATGATTCGGATGCTGCGTTACTACTCATCATTAATTCGATATTTATCGCAGATACTTAGATGCTATCCATTCTAGCAGCTGTTAGCCTGACACCGTTGACGAGCGAGTGCAAGCAAAGATATTCATATACTGACATGCTCCTGAAATAATCGAGTTCGTCGTTTTGGAGAAGTTATTGCAGAGATTGCTCGGTTGTAAAGCAGTAAATCGCAGCTGAGCTGTCATCGATTTCTTAATGGAAACTCAAGGTCTTCTTGGGTTTATTGTGGTGAGAAGGCAGCTGGCTGGTAGGTTTATTGGAATCAATGCTCAGCCTAAGGAGAGAGAAAGAGAGAGAGAGACAAAAAAAAATTTAAAATATTTCTATGAATTTCCTAATATGATATGTATTTACTGCAGTGTATTTGTAAAAAACACATCAGCATGCTTTCTCGGCGTGAGGGAGTAATATATCATCTGTTCCTTGAATATCCTTGAAAGGACTCTCCTTTCAAAGAGATATTTCAGCGTGTTCTCTCGAATACTCACGAATTCCAATAAATTACAGTGCAAAAACAATTCCCTGTAATTCTTGGATTTCTCTGAATATTCCGATTTCAGAGTCGTTTCAAGCGTTGCGTAGTCCAATCCAAGCAGTAGTTCCTTATGTTGATGGATGAACTCATCAGATTTGTAGGTTTAAGTCCCTCCAAGCTTGATTTCTTCGTTGGTTTTTTCAACAGTCGCTAATATCTCGGTTATTGTGCTTTAGAGGGCGCCTAACATTATGCTCTCGTCTTCACATATCACCTAAGAATATGAGGAATAACATTAGTAGAACCTAAAGTAAAGTAATTTCCTCTCCTTCTTTAATATGATTCTTAATATCTTACTGATTCTTCGATTGATCCAACAGAAGGAAATTCAAATGCTTTGAACGAATCAATAATCTGCTGGATTATCGCAGTCTAAAGCAATGTCTATGCTAAGACTGACTTCTATGGAAGTGCTTACTGCAAATCATTCATAATTGAGGGAATCAAAGCTGAGATTTTCGCAGCCATCGCTGTGGATTCATAGAAATTCAAGAAATTATCTTCTTCTACTGAAGGACTAAAACGATGCTGTACAAAGAAAGAAACAGAAAGTGAACGTGAGCCAGATAACACACACACCCACGAAATCTACATAACCTAAATATAACATTTACCTTCGGGAGATGCTATGTGGCATAGTTATAATGCGGTCCACCTTCAAATTTCTTATGCAGCATCTAATCGGTGCTTTTACTCTGCTGCGAATCATCCTCTGCTGGGAGCATTTAAAATTACTGCAACTTGCTCACCGATGAGCGACTGCTTCTATTGCTATTCCCAGTTACTTTCTGAGAAACAATATTCTTAAACACTTCTTCCATGTCTCGAGATAAACAGAACTAATCGTAATTAAACGTTAATCCTAACTGCTTTGCCTAGAGCTTCTAAGCCCTGATTTCTAAGAATTACATGTTTTACTGCTAATTCGCTTCCTTACTGAGACTCTATCCTCCTTGATTCTACTCACAGTACGCTAAATACCTCGCATACGGTTCCTTCATTTGTCTCTGTAGCTTCTCATGGAAGAGTTCAGTCTAGAATAAACAAACAAAAACAAACTTCAACTTCAATATCAGCAATATGAATTCTTTTACAGTTTTGATTTCTTTATTTTTCTGAAACTAAAACAATGTCTTGACTAGCTTCGTATGCACCTTAATCTTATTGACTGCTGCTTTATACGAGCCAACAAAGTTATTCGAGTTAAAATCAACAGCCGGTAATTCCTTGATTTAATGCATAATCATCTCCGCCAATGCAAAACTATCCCCTGGATCGGAGATATTTTCCAGTATCTGCATGTGCTACTCCGCTAATCGTAGCTTCGCGAATTAGAACCGAAGCTCCCAGGCATATAGCTCCGTGAGAGTAGTATACCTATCGACAATTGTGTAGAAGTTCTTCACCCTGCAGACTTTTTCCATTTTCGATAAATATAAACTCATCGTGCGGACAAGTCGATTTTCCACCGATTCGAGATCTTTCACAGCGACATCGAAGATAATGAATTGGCCAAAACCAGCTAGACCATCTTTTTCATCACCACGGAGGTAAATCTCAGGGATTTCTAGGCCTTCATCTGCATCGTTATTATCAATATCATTTTCTTCTTCAACTTCATCATATCTCTCGTTATCTTGATATTCAATGCTATCAAATCTGCCTAATGCATAGCTACTCGTTAACGAATCCCTGAACTTCTCATCGTATAAGTTCTTCGTTGAACTAAACGATGTGATCCGTTATCTTCGCTTGACTTGTGGATCCTTCGCTTGATTCGGATTCAAAAATGTCGATTCCTTCCCTTTCTATTGAGATGTATCTTCACTAACTCGTACGAGAAACTCGTCGTCCACCTCACGAGGAAACTCACAATCCACTGCAATCAAATCAACATAGATTAGCCAGTCAAAACAACTATCAATATTGTCTGTTTATTTTCTTTTACATATCCTGATGAGACTATACGTGATCCTTCTTTCGATAGATCGGAGTGCATTCAGCACAGCAGTGAGTTTCCTTCTATTCTCAATGCACTTCAAAAACATAAACGAATATGCTGTTTAAATCGGCAATTACTAAGGGATCTATTCCGCTAGTATTCCATTTATTGCTTTCAAGTGTTCCTTTTTCAGATTCTCCTTCGAATGTAGACTCTTCGAATCACTCGTTTCAAATGCCTTGTTACGATTCTCCAATCCTTCTTTGTAGACATCCACGAGTAGTTCCAAGGATATCGAGTTATCTTAATCAAGAAAAAACAACCAAAAATCAGAAAACTCACATCAAAACTCCCTTAACATTTCAATTCTCCTACCTGTCTTATCCGCATAGAATGTGTTATCAATAAAAAGATAGAATTTGTCTTCATAATTCGCGATGATATTCTACGAATGATCATGTATAAACTACCTAGTCGAATCAAAATCTTTGTTCCCTAGAAACGACACGATCAATCTCGTCGAAGAATCCTCCACAATCGGTGTGTTTAGCAGCTTATTTATCAAATGTTGCTAAAGCTAATCGTGTTTGGGTTCGAAGAGTAATAACTTTGTCCATTCCGCTTGCACATACACTACAGTACGCTTGGGGATAAGCATACTTGCGATTAATGTCTTCATAGGTCCTTCCTCTAAGTAGCTAAGTTGATCCTTGTTGTTATTAGAATTTGCAGTGTAAATGCTAGTTTTCTCATCTTCATTTGAACTCGTGCTGAATTGTGACACATCGACTTGATTTTCAAATAGAATGCTCAGGGATATACTCATCTAAAAGCAGAAAAAACTAGGTAATTAACGATTATTTATTGTTTTTGCTACCTAAAACAGCATTGTATGAATGTCTTTTTGAGAAGAATTATTTTATTTGAAGCATAACCGATATGCTTTAGTTAGCAGATCGTTTTACTCCATCAATGTTGAAGGCCAAAGCTGCAGATAATCACTTCTTATCCCAAGCTCAGCGTACTCCTTCTCAGGTACTTCCACTGTAGAAGCACAAAATAACAATCACACACAAACACCTCGACCTCCCATTATATTTGTCTAATTTTACTTTGCTCGAAGAACTTAGTCACAGTTGCTCTCATTTCATTCATCTGATTTGGGTATTTTTCTGTTACTTTCATCACAAAATGGTCTTTTATTTTCTTAACATATTCCTTCCAAGCTGATTCATCTTTGATTCTCGATCTATTCATCTCCTTGTTGACATATTCTACCATAGCATACCTCTTTGAATAATGAATCCACTTCGCTTCTTAATAGAATTTCCACATAGGCCGACGGCATTTACTGTCAAATAGTTTCGTTCTCAAATAAATCTCAAAATCTTCTCGAGAAAGATTCGAAAAACACATCTCGCCATCATCGTCAATCCTGTAAATCTTATTCCCGAACTCATTCACGACAATCGGCTTGGAAGCTGCACCGCTGATTGTCTTCTCAAAGTCGGATTTGTTCTTGATACGCTCAATCCTTGGATTTAACAGACATGGAAGAAAGTTATGAAAAATCGAACAATATTTTTCGTTTTGTTTTGTAATTCTTTGTATGTTTTGCGATATCTGGTTACCTTGAGATAATGCCTGAGAGTTCTAGATCCAGTAGATTGATCCTTGATAGCAAGTACTAATCCCATTTAGAAGCTTATGTTGGTGTCGCTATGTGCTTTAAAAAATGAGCATACCTAGAAACTGTCATTTTCTTCTTTGAATCTAAATAAGCCATCCTCCTATGTAAATGCTTAAGCAGCTTCTGGGATGTTTAAAGCGGTTCATTGTGTGTTACCATAAGCTCCTAGACAATACTAGACTACTCGTGACTTAGCGCGTTTGTTTTAGGATTGCTAAACGGAGATTACAAGCAATCACATAGTCTTTCATTGTACTCTGTTTGCATCTCAACATTACATAATCGTATATCATCTCCACCTTTATTGTAGTAATATTGATTCTCAGCCATTTCCATTTGAACATTTGCGCCAGTAGGAGGAGGAGGAGCAGATATCCCAACTGGCGTTGTGGAAGTTTGTTATTATTAAGAAGAGATCTGTGTCAGTTATGTTTGAAGTGGCTTGATTCTTCGTATTCTTAGAGATCCTTTCCTAGCGAAATCCTGATAAGCTTAGTATGCATCTTTGAGTTTTTCCTCTAGTCTATTCTTCTCATATGCAAAATCTCTACATTTCTTACGTGGTTGATTCATTCGTGCAGTGTTGGTGAGATTATTATTAACTTAGTTAGTTGGAAGAGAGAGAGAGATTGCAGCTTCAATAAATAACTTAGTTTATATTTCGAATATTTTTTGATCAAGAAATTCCAATTATCTAGTTCTCAAATGAACTCTATTAGGCAATCTAAACTTATTAAAATAATGAAGGATTTTATTCTTGTAAATCTTTATTTTTACGCCATATTTTTTACGTTTTATTTTAATTGCTTTTAAAATAGTATTTTGTTTAGTTTAAAGCCAATAATATTCTCCTATGCTTAAACAAGAAATCCTAAAGAAATTAAGATGATTTGTAATGCATTGATTAGCCGAATGGGTGGAGCGTTTCGTTGGGGGAAGGGCAAATATTTTTAAAAATCAACTAACCTGAAAATTTCAAATAATACACACATACAAACTCCTTTCCTTTTACTTTGAAATGGATTTATTGTTTGATTATCTAAGAATTTAATCGCTAAGCTGCAGATATTCATTTCAATCAAACTCAATCCAAGGGACACAGCTTTCCCGCTTTCAAGAAAATACAAATCATTAGATAATAATTTTGTTTGAAAGGATCGCTTTTTTTCTTTTGTATTTAAATTGTATTTTCAGAATAATCATGGAAGACTAGCAGAAGACCTAATTGACAAAGTGGGTGCGTATGCTCATTGAATCTGAACTCCCCAGGAATATCTCCGAAAATGCTATCCAGCAGTATTTAAGTTTTTCTATGCGGTTGTTGTCTTCCCGGTTAGGTGGCACACCTAGCGTCGATGAGAGAATGATAAGGAACTAACTCATGCGGTAACCTAAGCAATCGCAGCAGCAACTGAAAGTCTAAGAGTTACTGCAGAAGTTCGATCGGTTTTCGACAGGAATCGAGAATAAACCAGCGATTCTGTAGCTATTGTATAAACTCAGTGAATCCGGTGATGTCAAAGTTAAATATGATAACTTAGATAGCATACTTAAGACAACACCTAATAATGGAAGTAACAGTAATACCGCATAGACGTCAAACAGCTTCGTGAGACAATCGAACACAGCAGTGAAAGAATCTAATTAATATAACAATAATAATGGTAATGTCACAATGGAAATCGAAGCTAATACGACTATGAATACCTTAGGGAATAGCTAGCAGACATAACTCAATCCGTAGCTTGGATAGACGCAACGCTCATTGCTTTCGTAGAATAATAGCAAGAATAATCCATAGACGCAGTAGTTTCTGTAGACCGTCAAGAGATTACAAAACAAAGGGAATCCATCGATTGATTTGACTGAGAATGATATCATTCGTGATTTAATCTATGCGTTTCAAGCCATTGATGGGCATTATATTGTCTATGATAATTAGGCAGATAGATACATGCTGAAGACAACAATCCCTGTAGCTGAGCCAGTCAGAGAATTAGTGAATAGACTATGCGTCCTTGGTGATCTCTACAGGAAGATATAAATGTTCTTGATGATTGAACCATAAGGATAGATATGCTAAGCGCTGCATTAAGCTATTCGAGATGAATTGAATGAATATTATAGGCTCATTGCGATATTCGAGAATGAATTGAATTAACAATGTACACTCGATAACAGTAATACTACTATTGCTAATAATAATAGTTATTCGCTGAGCAACTCGTCAGCTGTCTCTTAGAACTAATAGCAATAATAGAATACATCTATTTCTAATAATACAGATAGCTCTACCAAGACATTGACTCTCCGGAAACTGTAACTATGGGTGATTGAGCCACAAGAGAGACTCAAATGGTTAGCAATTATATGCGATGCTACGAAATCAATCACTGGATTCTCAGTGATATCATCCTTGAATGCTTATGAGACATAAGGTAGTCCACCGATTTAGCAATTAATAAGCAGGATCTTATAGAACATTGTGTAGCCATTTATCAAGTATGTGAACTAATGGGTGTACAATGGTGAATTGCATGATCCATTTGGGGAATTTTTTGTAAGGGAATCGACTAGTGAGAGTGATATCTGGAATGCGCGGTATTCCTTAGAGATTAAGTAGATTCCAAATATCATCGATAGATCGGATGCGCAGATGATATTTAACATCGGCAGAAGTGTTAATTTCCTGCATAGAGCATGCAAGAGTGTAGAATGGAAATTGAATTTGTCGCCTTGTGATTTGAAGGTGATTGATAGGAAAAGTTTCGATGTGTTTAAGTAGTGGATATAATAAGCATCGATTATGACGAATGATAGGATTGTGAGTGTGTTAGTAGATAAATATAAATTGAAGTAGCATCTGCATGCGATAAAGTAGTTTTTGTTAATGGGATAAGGTGATTTTGTGTAATAGCTTATGGATTTGCTAGCGGAGTAGCTGTCTAAGAATGCTAATGAAATACATAGACATAATCTATTAGGTAAGACAAAAAGAGATATTAAAAGATATTTAAATATAAAAATTAATTTATAATTTCATTGTGTTATTGTTGTATATTCTTAGGTTCTTTAGAATCAGCTATTCGATCTAGCAATGCTTCTAATTCGGAGAATCACTAGCGCCTCGATATCAAGCTGTTAGAAGCATCACCGGGTGATAAAGGTTGGGATATCTTCAGTTTAGACTATCACATTGAAGCACCATTAGATACCATATTGTCTCCTAACATCATGCGTAATTACTTGAAGATCTTCAATTTCTTATGGCGAGTGCGGCGTGTCAATCATTGCCTATCGTAAGTATGGATCGATCACATGAAGCAAGCGAGTATATTCTAGAAGGAATAACAGCATAAGCATAATAATCTTGGATCGCATGATCCTGTGAGTGCGATGATGAAGAAGTTCCATGTGCTGAGAAGCTAAATGACGCATTTTGTGAATAATCTCACGTGCTATGTCATGGTGGATGCTATTGAAACTACGTACAAGCAGTTCTTAGATGACTTAGAGAAAATTAAGGATTTCTCAGAGATTATTAGTACGCATAGATAGTTCGTGGATAGTATATTAGATAAGGCGTTGCTAACGGAGAAGAACATGAACATATGTAGATAGCTAAACAGTCTGTTTACGTTGATCATTAAGTTCAGGAATACATAGTTAGTGATACTAACGGAGATGCAAGAAGAGCATGAACGAGTTAGAGAAGTTAGAACCTCTAATGCGCAACGAAGACTCATCGGGGAAGATATTGATGCAGGAGATTAGTTAGATTCGGAGGATTTTAGATTACCACCGACCGCGAAGGCTTTTAACGTTTTGGCTGCGAGCTTCTAGAGATCGTTCGGGGAATTGCTGATGCTGTTGAAGAAAGAAGATAAATTAAGGTTCTTAAGCTTTAAACTTGATTTTAATGAGTTTTATTCAGCGAAATAAACGGAATCGTTAGGAATGTTTAGTGAGAATCAATTAGCGAAATATTCCGCGACGGGGATGGCTAAAATGGCGAATTTCAAAGCGCCGTAGTTCTAGTAGAATAGTAATAATAATAATAATAACAATAATAACAGCAGTAGTTTCAGTTCGATTAATATCATTGATTAGTCACCATTTAACAAATAATCAGCATTGTTCACTGTCCCTAATAGTCTCAACAACACACTGCTAGGGAACAATAGTATAATTGGATAGAATACATTGAAATAGCAATAGCAGAACTAGCAGGTATTATTCAATTAATCATAATAATAACCTTAGCCGTAGATATCGTATTTTAAGTAGTCAGATCCATCTAAAGATAATAGTTTTGTATCGAATTCATCAAGTAATCTCAAAAACAGTGGGTTTCTGAAAAGAGAAGGATCGTTTAATGATGGATCCAACAATAATAATAGTATTAGATAACTGAATAATAATAATGGGAATATCTAATTGGATGCACGTCCACCGATTGCAGCAAATACATTCTTCTCTAAACCTAATAACAACAGTAATAATAATAATAATGATTTCTTCAAGCCAAGTAGTCTCCTTGGATAGAAGAACACTTAGTAGGTATAGTCTCAAAGTGCAGTTAACAGCAATAACAAATAAACTATGGAAGAAGAAGTAGGAGATGATTAAGTGTAAAAATAATAGCAAAGTTAGTTCAGTAACATCTCTGGTCTTGCAGGTAACAGCTAAGCGAAGAATCTCACATCTTAAGATCTATTTGTTAAAAACACTATGCTGTTCCCATTACTCACACCGCAGACAAACAATTTCTTCCAAGGAACACCTAAACAATAATAAATGAAGGTAACTAAATAAATATTCTAGATTAGAGATGATAAGTTGTTTTATAATTGATTTTATAAAAATTAGAATTACGAGATTGAGAAGTAAGATTCACAGTAATCAGCTTAATCATCATAGAATAATAGTAAAATTAGCAAGAGTAGTAGTCGGAGATCAAGCGATTCACAACAACAACAACAAGAACAACAATACTAATAATTATCCAGAAACACTTCAGCAAACTTTGGTAGAAGAAATTCAGGAAGATAAGAAGAGAAGCATAGTCAAGAGTATGCTAATCACAGTGATGATGGAGATAGCAACAATGATAGAGAAGAAGAAGATAACAGCAGGAATTATGGGAAATAATAACAATGAGACATTAGGAAATATACTAGAAGGATATTAGGATATTATATAAAGGCAAGAATATGCTGTTAAACAGAGCCCACAAAGGAAATGATGATGAAATTGTGCTGAAAATTGATTGATAAATCGATCTTTTGTTTTATTGTTTCTTTATATTTGGTAAGTTTTGAGTATTGTCAACTCTTTATTCACAGCGATTATAATACATATTGTCTAGAAATATCCTCTCTCTTTTCAAGTTGGTATTTTACATGGAGCAAATGGCAAATGTCGATTGGTTGGGTTACTTTCTCTAATTATTAGGCCAGAAACAACAACAACATTAGATTAGATGATTTTTAATAATCATCAGCTACTGCTGTTTCATTTTATCTTGCTCCTTGGTTTCGAGTAGACACACATATGCTTGCATACAATATGGATGAAAGAATAGGCCTCTCAAATTTCGAATGTTTCTTGAAGGGAATATCAATGCAAGCTCTGCAAATCTAAATACATTATCAATAAATCTATTAATTATCTCCTTTGGAATCTGAACAACATCAATAATTGCCTCTCAAATGAATTAGTATCTAGCATTATCCAAGAGATAACAAATATGAATGAACATTTAATGCAGCAGTTAAACTTCTAATTCATCAGTTCCCGCTTCTGGGGGATTATCAAATCAAATCTAGAAAAAAAATAATTTCTAAGCAAATTACTTATTAACGAATTTGATTCAGTATTTTCAATTAATTATCTAAAGGGGATGTGTCCGTTTCGCGATCTGCTTGCTCCCCATAATATATCCTTATTTCAGCGGGATAATTAACCCTCCCACAAACAATTACTTTCTAACCAACTAAACCATAGTCTGTTTATCAGAAAAATCTTAGAAACAAAGAAACACAATACAAAAAATAATCTAACAGATAAATATTTTAACATTTGCCTTTTCTTGAGAGAACAGTAGAGTTTTTGAAAAACTACAAAGCAAACGCCATTCGATTAACCAAGCCTATAAGTTTATTATGATCTTTTCCCTCCTTGCCTCAAGGGTTTTAAGATACAACTACATCTAACGAGATAACAAGAGATTGCGAGAGATATCTTAGAAACAGTGTCTTCATATCAAATGAGTCCTTCACACACACACAGCAGATTGTTTTACATCTCTGTGATCGCGATG
>Ga0302271_10004205_pt1 | contig 11650 bp, 10 predicted proteins | sample III_Bog_N1_1_FD_198767 | JGI IMG/M metagenome (GOLD analysis project Ga0302271, IMG submission 198767) | Peat permafrost microbial communities from Stordalen Mire near Abisko, Sweden - III_Bog_N1_1 | ecosystem: Environmental > Terrestrial > Soil > Wetlands > Peat | place: Sweden: Abisko... | reverse complement strand
CAAAACGAATGTGGAAACGTTATACGTTTACAAATTCGACATTTGCAATTATGCTTATTAAAGAATTTTTAAACCAAAAAATAAACCACATACAGAGCCCACTGCACAACCTAAAAGTACCCCTCACCCCAACCCTCTCCCGCAAGGGGCGAGGGAGAATGCTCATCAGCAAATCAAAGAGTCATAAGTTATGACCAAATTTAGTAGCCTTGAAAAAATATTTTTAGCTTTGACAATGGTAGGGGGTTCCTTAATTTTATTTTTCCCGATACAGTATCTTTTGATTGCATTGATTGGGCTTATCGCCTTGGTATTTTTGTTTATAAAGCCCAAATATTGTTTTTATTTGGTGATTGCTTTATCTACATATATGTCCACACTCTCAACTGAATCACAGCAAATGCCATTTAACCAAACTGATATTTTAATCACAATTTGTTTTGTAAGTTGTCTGTTCAAATTTGTCATTTTAAATGAATATAAAAAAATTAATCTTTCAACTAAGATAGATAAATGGATTGTAGCACTTTTGATTCTATATTTTGTTTCTGGTGTAACGTCGGTAAGTCATAGGGGATATCAAGGTTTTCTAAGATTTGGCGAAGTTGCCGCTTTATTCTATACGACAGTTTATTTTGTAAGAACCAAACAAGTATCAATATCCAAAATAATCAAAATCATGCTTATTATTGGCATCTTTCAATCTGTTTTAAGCATTTTTCAATCCATAACCGGAATTGGTGCAAATTTCCAAGATAACAGGGGATATTTGGGTTATTTAGGAATTGGCTCATCCCTTGTTTGGCACGGTCAAGGGACGACAGAACATTTTAACTGTTTAGGTGCCTTTTTAAGCTCGCTATTGTTGTTTTTTATTCCAATATACAATTCTATTGTTAAAAATAAAAAAGCAGGGAACTTAATAATAACAATATTATTAGCCGGCATCATAACAACGTACTCAAGAAATGCACTAATATGCCTGTTAGTAGGAATTTTATTCTTTTATTTTTACAAAACAAAAAATAGAATCAAGTTTGCAGCTAGTATAGCTGCAATTTTATTATTAATTTTTGAAGTTTATAATTTCCTTAAAAATACGTCTTATATATCAACTATATCACCAAGGAACGACGTTTGGGAGTATTCAATGGATGTAGTTACGAGTAGTGCCCATAATTTATTTTTCGGAACAGGATTAAAATCGTTTAGTGAAGTTATATCTGTATACATGGCAAATAGCTATAAGTTTCTACACGCTCACAACCTTTACTTGTCAACTTTACTTGAAATGGGGGTAATTGGACTAACCTTGTCAGTTTCTTTTCTTATCTACAATTTTATAAATGCATACACAAATATAAATCTTAGCAACAAATTTTTAAGGGTAATAAATTTTTCAATATGTATTTATATTATATCTATTTTTGTCCTGGGAATATTTGATAATACTTTTCAGTATTTCTACACGCAGGTTTGGTTATACATAATATTAGGAATCTTATATGCAAAAAATCCGAAATTACATACAAGAAATAACTAAAAGTCGATTTGTAAAAAATCTAGGTATTACTTTTTTCGAAAATATTACTATCAAAATTTTCGGCTTCTTTATTACTTTAATATTAGTGAGAAATTTGGGGCCTGAACATTATGGCATCTATTCATTTATTTTGGTTAATGTCATTGTCTTAAGCACATTAATAGATTTTGGAATGGAAAACACAGCCATAAGGTTCTCTAATAAGGATAAAAGTACACAAAATTCCATTTTTGGATTATATTTTCTGACAAAGCTTGCAGTTTTGCTGATTTGTGTTTTTATACTGATTTTCTGGGGGAAAAATATACTGGTAGGATTGCACAAACCCGAACTTATAAAATATTTACCATTTTTCATTCTTGGTTTTTTAGGCGAATCTTTATTTTTTGTAAATGATACTTATTTGCAATCTGTCCAGCAATTTAAATTAAGAGCAATAATAAACATAACTAGATATATTACTTTATTTAGTTTCGTAGTTTTTTTGGTTTTAAACAAACTATTATTTCTGAAATATGTAGCTTTTGTCTTTATAATACCGGTTATATTTATACTGTTTTTCATTCCTAGATATTTAATTTTCATTAAAAGTTTCTTTAAACAAAAATTATCAAAAAATTTGTTTGGAGAAATTCTTAAATATGAAAAATGGATGATTGCTTTAGCCGTTGTAGGTGCCGCGTTATCTAGAGTGGATATTTATATGCTATCCTTCCTTGTAAATTACGCACAACTTGGTATTTATTCTGCTGCATATAACTTGATATCTATTGTTGCATTCATTCCATATTCACTAGGGAAAGTGATGTTTCCAAAAATGTCGGAGACTCCTTTAAAAGAAGTCTTTGGGCTAACACTTAGAATTACCAAACCAATTTTACTGATGTCAGTTCTTTTATTACTTTTTATACCAATATTCCATTTTATAGTTCCAATTTCATTTGGTCATAAATATGATGGCTCAATAATTATAGCCCAGATTTTATTGATAGCGACATTGATATCTTTTGTTTTTCTACCGGTGGAAACTTCAATTTATGTCATCGGGAAACCGAAATATGTTTTATTATGCCGCCAGATACAACTTATAATTCTTATTGTACTAAATATTTTAACAATACCGCGATTTGGAATGATTTGGGGTGCAGTTAATCTTGTTATTGCAAGATTTGTTCATGGGATGATATTATTATATATATTTTATAGAGAAAAAGAAGCCTATGAATAAAAAAAATAATAAAATTAATGTTTTGCATTTAATTTATGGACTGGGTCCGCATGGAATTCCCAAATTTTTGCTGTACTTACTAAAAGAACTTGAAAAAGATGACAGGTTCAATTGGAATTGCGTTATTATCACAGGGAATATGGATGAAGGTTCAAAGAATGTGATTTATTCCCTGAAATCCAAAGTATATATTTTACCCTTAAATGAGCATAAAAAAAGACTATTAACTTTGTTTCGATTAATAAAAATAGTATACGAAAATAAAATTTCTATAATTAATACTCATGAATTTTTAAGTAAAAAATGGTCATTTCTTTGTAAGATTTTTAAACCCAATTTAAAACTGATTTATCATGTACATAACATAAATAATTATGATGAACTTGGCAAGTTTAATATACTACTGCACAAATTATTTATTGATATAAGCATTTGTGTTTCGAAAATAGTAAAAGAAAGTAGTTTAGCTCATGGCATAAAAAAATCAATACTAATATATAATTGTATTGATATACCGGAATATTCTTTTAACAAGAAAAATATTTCATTTAATGGCAATTTAAATATTATAAATGTTGGACGTCTTCATTTAGAAACCAAAGCACAGGACATTTTGCTCAAAGCACTGGCTGAATTAAAAGAAAGAAAAATAAACTTTAAATGTGAATTTGTAGGTACTACTTCAAATGAAATAGATAACCATTCGGAAAAAAAGTTAATTGAATTAACAAAAGAACTTGGCTTAGAAAATGAAGTAAATTTTCTTGGAGCAAAATTTAATATCCCTGAACTACTGGGAAAGTCTAATCTTTTTATTTTAAGTTCAAAAATAGAACCATTCGGCCTTGTTATTTTAGAAGCAATGGCTTCAGGTTTGCCCATTATAGCTAGTAATGTTGACGGACCTGCTGAATTAATAAAATCAGGACAAAATGGTTTATTATTTGAAAGTGCAAATTATATTGACCTTGCCGATAAAATTTGTGAATTGTATTACAACCCACAAAAAATGCAAGAAATTGCACAAAATGGTTTCGATTTTGTCCAGAATTTTAACAGCCCGGTAATGTGTAAACAATATACAGATGCAATTTTTAACTTAATAGGGCTTTCTAGCAGTAGGGTTAATTATGAATAAATCAAAAGATCGAATAAACATTTTACATTTAATCTCCTCACTTGAAGTCGGTGGGGCGGAAAAGTTACTAATCGACCTGTTGAAAAACACTAATCCAACTGATGATGTTTATTATATTGCAGTTGTGATGAATGACAAAGTAAATGAGAGCCTAAAAAAAGAACTTTTAGCCACCAACTGTAATGTTTATTTTCTAAATAGAAAAGAAGGACATAAACATCCAAAATATTTATTTCGACTTCTAAATATTATTAAACAAAATAATATAGATATAATACATTCCCATAATTATGGAGGCAAAGCCTGGTCAATGCTTTGTAAATGGCTAAATCCAAAACTAAAGCTAGTTTATACCATTCATGATACAAACATTTTGAATAATTTGAGTAAATTGAATTTGCTTTTACATAAAAAATTTATAGACACGAATATTGCAATATCAAATGCTATATTAAAAGAATGCCAAGAATACAACATAAATGAAACTATTCAAATATATAATGGTGTTAATCTTAAAAATTTTGATGTTAAAGAAAAAAATAAAAAGATTGATAATTATTTTAATATTATAAATATATCAAGAATCAACCACCTTAAAAAAGGCCAGGATATTTTAATTAATGCTTTAAAAATATGCAAAGATAAAGGACTAAATTTCAAATGCAATTTTGTCGGCGGAGTATATGACTACAGCAAAGACTCTTATAAATATTTGAATACGCTAGTAAAGGAATTAAATTTAGAAAAAGAAATAACCTTTCTCGGCAACAGAACAGACATTTGTGAACTATTATCTGCATCAGATTTATTCGTCCTATCTTCAAAATATGAGGGCTTAGGTTTGGTTGTTTTGGAATCGATGTCGGCAAGAGTTCCAGTAATTACAAGCAATATTGACGGCCCTGCCGAATTAATTACACATGGAGAAAACGGTTTATTATTTGAAAGCGAAAACCATTATGACTTGGCTGACAAAATATTATATTTATATAATAATAGAAAGAAAATGGAAGCTTTATCACAAAATGCTTATGAATATGTCCAAAGGTTTGATATTTTTGTTATGTGTGAAAAATATTGTGACCTATATAAAAAACTAAACGAAAATTATGGGAATTAAGAATATGTCCAAAATAGTTTATTATTTGTATTTATTATCAAGAACTTTGTTTAAAATTCACATCCCTATTCTACCGAAAATAATTCAGATTTTAATCAGATTTGTCTTTGGATGTTATATTCCATATACTGCTCAAATAGGTAAAAAAACTGTTTTAGGCTATGGCGGACTTGGAATAGTTATTCATGCACGTTGCGTCATCGGTGAAAATTGCGTAATAGGAACCGGGGTTACTATAGGTGGCACATCTCATAAATACGAAGTCCCACATATAGGAAATAATGTACTTATCGGCTCCGGTGCGAAAATTCTCGGACCTATTATAATCGGAAATAATGTTGTAATTGGGGCAAATGCTGTAGTAACCAAAGATATTTCGGACAACATTTTAGTGGCAGGCATTCCTGCTAAAATACTAAAAGAAAATATAAATATCAAAGACTATATTTAGTAAGGTGATTAGATGAACACTCGGCTTAAATATTATTTAAAAAAACTGATAAGGCAAGGATTTGCCTTCAATAAAATTTCTGATGAACTGCAAAAATCCCAGTATTTTTCACTGAAACAGCTTGATGAATTTCAAAATCAAAAATTACGCAAAATAATCCGCCATTGTTATAAAAATGTGCCTTATTATACCGAATTATTCAACGAGCTAAATCTTAAACCCGAAGACATACAAACAAAAGAAGATTTAAAGAAACTCCCGTTTCTTGATAAGCATATTGTCAGGGAGAATTTTGACAAACTCATTGCAAAAAATAAACCCAAATTTTTGTGTTATAAAACACATACAAGCGGAACTACAGGAACACCTGGCGAAATTATGTGGGATATGAATTCGTTGAATTATGAATATGCCACTGTTGCGAGATATTATCAAAAAGCAGCAGAAAAAAACTCGAAGAAAATTACATTGAGAGGAAATCTCATTAAGTCAGTTGATGAAAATACACCACCATTTTGGGAATTTAATAAATGTGACAACGAGCTTGTAATGTCCTCATACCATTTTACCAAAAAAAATTCGCAACTTTATATCGAAAAAATAAAAGAGTTCGCACCTGAAGTACTTAATGCTTACCCATCAACAGCGTTTTTACTCGCAAGTTACCTAAAAGATAGCGACCAAGAGCTACCCCTAAAAGCTGTTTTTACTTCATCAGAAACATTAACTGATAATCAAAGAAAAGTTATCGAAGATGTTTTTAAATGCCACGTTTTTGATTGGTATGGTCAGGTCGAAAGAGTTGCCGCCATTGGTCAATGTGAGAACGGTTCTTATCATATACAGGAAGATTATTCCATAGTGGAATTTCTGGAAACTGATTTTGGATTAGAGCTTGTCGGTACACATTTACACAATTATATAATGCCCCTAATCCGTTATAGAACAACTGATACAGTAGAATTAGATAATAATAAATGCACCTGCGGATGCAATTTTAGAAATATAGCCAAAATTTCTGGCAAAAATTCAAGCTACTACAACATTTTAACAACTGAAGGAATTAAAATTACTTCTTTGGGCTACATTTCAATGGGTGTTAATAACATTATTGAAACACAATTTGTTCAGGAAAAAATCGGCGAATTAATTATAAACATCACAACAAACGGCAAATTTTGCGAAAAAGACAAAGAACAGCTTATCAAAAACACTTTGGAGAGAACTTCTTCTGATATGAAAGTTACTGTTAACGAAGTTACTGAAATTTCACGTGGTCCAAATGGTAAATTTATAAGCGTAATCAACAAGCTTATAGGTGAAAATAATGCAGAATAATTCTAAAATACTAATGATTGGGCCTGATATAAATTCTCAAGGAGGCATTTCGTCCGTAATCAAATTATACAAAGATTATGACTTAGATTTTACTAATTTATCAAGCTACAAAGACGGAAGTCTCTTTGTGAAAATATTTGTTTATTTCCATTTTCTTATCAAATATATTTTTATTTTATCTACCGATAAAAATGTAAAACTAGTACATATTCACACTGCCTCAAGAGGAAGCTTTTTCAGAAAATCCATTGTTCTAAATATTGCTAAATTATTTAATAAAAAAGTACTACTTCATATCCATGGAGCAGAATTTTCTATATTTTATGAAGAATCTCCAAGTTTAATAAAAAAAATAATAACAGACACATTGAACAAATCGGATTTAATCCTAGTTTTATCCGAGCAATGGAAAAATACAATCTCAAATATTTCTACTAATGACAATATTAAAGTCTTATACAACCCTACTGTTATAAAAGAATTGAACCATATTAAATCAAGTACAATAAAAGTAGTCTTTATGGGAAGATTGGGGAAAAGAAAAGGACTTTACGATATTATTGAAGCTGCAAAGCATCTAAAAAATTCTGATATTGAGATTAATTTATACGGTGATGGTGATATCGAAAAATTTGAAAAATTGATATCTGATAACAACTTGCAGGAAAAAGTTAAGCTAATGGGCTGGGTTTCAGGAGATAAAAAAGATGAAGTTTTTCAGAATTCTGATATTTTTATCCTTCCTTCTTATAACGAAGGATTACCTATATCAATTTTAGAAGCTATGGCTTATGGCTTGCCCATAATTTCGACTCCAGTCGGGGGAATTCCTGAGGCAGTTGAAGATGGCACTAACGGCTTTTTAATTCAACCCGGGGATTATAAAGCATTGGCCGAAAAGATTGATTTAATGGCAAATGATGAGCCTCTTAGAGAGCAAATGGGTCAGCAGAGTTACAAACTTGCAAAAGAAAAATTTGATATTAGAATTATAATAAAACAACTGCAGGATATATATGACAAAATGCTTAGATAAACCGACCGACGAAGATTATATTTATAAATCTTTTCTAAAGCTCTTTGAATATGTAAAAAAACATAATTATGAAGGTATAGACCTTTTTGACGGGTTAAATAGTCGGCTTTTTAAAAATACTCTTTTGTACAAAAACAGATATTTCAGACTTGCGTTAATTCAATTTTGCAAAAGATGCCCTATCAATTTCAGAAAAATCTTGCTTGTTCCCGAAGGATTTAATCCAAAAGCCGGAGCCTTATTTCTTTTAGGCACTTTAAACATGTTTAAAGTCACTAATGATGGGCAATATAAGGAAGAAGCAAAAAAACTTTACGGCAGACTCAAAGAGGTTTTAATAAAACGAGAAAAAGGCATCGGCTGGGGATACAATTTTGACTGGCAAGCAAGGGCCTTTTACGTTCCACAAGGGACTCCAAATATTGTTACTTCTGTTTATGTGGGTAAAGCCCTCATTGAATATTACAAACTTTTTAACGATGATGAGGCTCTACAACTTGCCAAACAAATTACTGAATTTATACTCAACGAGATGATTATAATCGAAAACGAAAATTTTCTTTGTTTCAGGTATATTCCAGGTGAAAAAGCAGAAGTTCATAATGCAAACCTGCTGGCTGCAAACTTTTTATCCTCAATGGAAAAATATGTCGACTCAAAAGAGCTTAAAAATAAAATTAAAAAATCAGTAAATTTCTCCACGGCAGACATTACTGATGAAGGAGCTTGGGCTTACGGAACAAAGCCATTTCATAGGTGGGTTGATAATTTTCACACAGCTTTTAATATAGAAAGCTTAATTGATATTCGAGATAACTTAGACTTACAAGACTTAAATAAAATAATAGAAAAAACAACAGCATATTATTTGGACAATTTGTTTACGGAACAAGGCTTGCCTAAATATTACAACAATAAAATTTATCCAATTGATATTCATGCAATCGCTGAGACGTTTATCGTTTTAAATATAATAAAAACATCTAAAATCACTTATAACGAAACAAAAAGAGCACTCATTGAACAACAAATATTAAAATGCCTTAAAGTCTTTCAGGACCCTGACGGATATTTTTACTTCCAGAAAAATAAATATTTTGGTAAATATTTTTGGAACAAAATTTCATATATCAGATGGGGGCAGGCTTGGATATTCTTTGGGCTTAGCAATATTATTTTTGAAGCAACTACTCAGGTCAAAATTAAAAAGCTGTAAATTTAGACCTAACAAGCATTCCAGCCTCGCCCCTTGAGGGAGAGGCCGACTTTCAATACGAGCAGAAGCCTGCGAGTATTAGAAAGGCGGGTGAGGGGAATCGCAACCAGCGTAAACTTTTAACCCCTCACCCAATTTTTCTAACACTCATACCTCGTGTTGAAAAATCCCCTCTCCCTCAAGGGGCGAGGGCAAATAGGGCATACATTATAGCCATAAATAATTTAACCTAAGTAGTTACTTTTTGAAGCTAATAATAAGATATAATACTATCTTGTATCCAAAGCAGAACTTTAATTTGAAAAATATGTCGAAAATACTTGCTGAAGAAAAAAGAGACCACTGCACATCTCTAAAAAGCTCATTTTTTAGATGTGCAGTGGTTGACCTAGCAAAAGTGAGAAATGGCGAAAAATCACACTTTTTCACCATTTTGACACTAGACGTTAGAGACGTAGTACAAGTCCAATTTGGCCATTTTTTTTATTTTTTGGACTTGTACATCAGTCTCAAAGATGTTATGCTTTGAATGCAATTCAGCACAAGAAGGTTAAAATCAAATGAAAAAAAAATTACAATTGCTATTATTGGGTCTGGTTTTTGTAGTAGGAATCTTACTCGATCTTGCTCCAATCAGAGTTCCCGATGGTATTGATAAAATTTACCACTTCATAGGGTTTTCATTAATAACAATATTGGCAATATCAACATATATTTCATTTTTTGGTAAAAAATGGATTAATCTTTTTCTTATGTCCTTACTAATTTTTGGTGGTATATTTGGTGGAATATCTGAGTTTTTACAAAAATATGTTGCAATAAGAGATTGTAGTTTTCAAGATTGGATAACAAATTTATGCGGTGTTACACTCATTGTAGTTATTGCATTTCTTAATGGTTCCAGAGAAAGAAAAAAGATTGAATCAAATGAAAGTCAATTTGAATTTAAAGATTTGCCTATTAACTTATAATAATAGACTTATTTAATCCTTTCTACTATAATTAGAACGTAGAATATGCTTAGTGGAGAAATAATGAAAAGTGTTTGCATCCTAGGATTGGGTTATATAGGATTGCCAACGGCTTGTATGTTGGCGTCCAATGGTTTCAAAGTCTATGGGGTGGACGTTAACACCCAAATAGTTGACACCATAAACAAAGGTAAAATTCACATTGAAGAGCCGGGGCTTCAAGCACTTGTTAAAACGATCATAGAATCCGGCAATTTAAAGGCCTACACGACGCCACAAGAAGCTGATGCTTACATAATAGCTGTACCGACTCCAGTTAAAAATGGTAAAAAAGCCTGCCTGGACTATATAGAAGCAGCTGCAAATTCCATTGTTAATGTTTTAAAACCGGGAAACCTAGTTATTCTGGAATCAACTTCACCCCCAGAAACTACAAAAAATTTCCTTGTACAAATTTTAGAAAAATCCGGACTTAAGATTGGTGAAGAATTATTTGTTGCGTATTGTCCTGAAAAAGTATTACCGGGTAAAATTGTGTATGAATTAGTCAATAACAAAAGAATAATAGGTGGAATAGATGAAAAATCTGCACAAATGGCTAAAGAAATATATTCATCATTTGTTGAAGGTGAAATATATTTAACCGATACTGTCACTGCCGAGATGGTAAAAATAATGGAAAATACTTACAGAGACGTAAATATCGCGTTAGCCAATGAATTGGCTAAGATTTCTCACAAAATGGGTATAAATGCTTGGGATGTAATTAATCTGGCAAATTTACACCCTCGTGTAAATTTGCATAACCCCGGTCCAGGCGTCGGCGGACACTGCATTTCCGTTGACCCATGGTTTATCGTTGAAAAAAATCCTGTTTTGGCTCAATTGATAAGTCAAGCTAGAAATACAAACGATTCCATGCCTGAATTCACTTATAACCTGATACTTCAACAAACAAAAAATATTCCGAATGCGAAAATAACTATACTGGGGCTTACCTATAAGCCGGATATTGATGATATTAGGGAATCACCTTCAATAGAAATCGCAAAAATGATTCAAAATAATCCCAAGCTAAGATTGTCTATCTACGATCCGCACGTTAAGTGTTTCAATTATAAGCTATCAAGCTTTGAAGAAACATTTAAAGACAGTGATTGTATTCTTTTAGCGGTTAATCATACTGAATTTAACTCTATTGATCCTTCACAAATAGCAAAATTAGTAAAAACTAAAATAATTATAGATACAAGAAATTCACTAAATCGCCAATTATGGGAAGAAAACGGATTTAAGTATGTTTTGCTTGGCCAAGGCCACGAAAATTTTGCATTAACCGAAGATTAAAGTCCGCTCAAAATAATTAACCTGCACCTTTACCTGAAATTACAACAGGCAATGTTTTTAACATAATTTTAATATCAATCAAAAGATTCCATTTTTTTATATATTCAAAATCAAGGCTGACAACTTTATCAAAATCCTTGATAGTTGCTCTACCACTAACTTGCCATAATCCGGTTAAACCAGGCATTGCTAAAAAACGAACGTAGTGCCACTGCTTATATTTTGTTAATTCATGTGGAACAGGAGGCCTCGGACCTACAAG
>Ga0302271_10004204_pt1 | contig 11652 bp, 4 predicted proteins | sample III_Bog_N1_1_FD_198767 | JGI IMG/M metagenome (GOLD analysis project Ga0302271, IMG submission 198767) | Peat permafrost microbial communities from Stordalen Mire near Abisko, Sweden - III_Bog_N1_1 | ecosystem: Environmental > Terrestrial > Soil > Wetlands > Peat | place: Sweden: Abisko... | reverse complement strand
TATTTTTAATAATCTCTCTACAGATATTAACTAATCCATCATATTCGGATTTTTCAAATTTGTTTTTCTCAAAAAGATCAGCGAAAGGAAGGGAATTCAGTTGATTTCTTGGGAAGGTATTTAGAGTTTTCGTTTTGGTTAAGCTTTAAATATAATTATTTTAATTAAAAACTGACTTGAAAACTCTAAAAATCAATGAATTTCATTAAATAATATGAATTACTATTTGATTCAATAAAAATTGAGGTCGAAATAAGTAATTCTTTTCTTCCTTTTTCACTTATCTTCTAATTACATTTCAATCGCAATTCAACCACGAAAGCTTTAATTTCGAAGAATCTAATCTTATTGAACTATTGCAAGTTAATATTAGCTCATCTGAGGTATTTTTAATCTAAAATCTTGATTTATATTAAAGCAGAAAAGCACAAATACCAATAAAAATCAAGTTTTTGTTGATGCAACTTGGTTACTAGAAACTAATCTAATAATCTTAAATTTTATCTAATAATAATCGCCTCCCCTTTGGAACTCTTTAAATTACCACTGAAAGCAAAGACAAAGCTAAATCAACCAATTGCACCTCTTTCTTACAGGCATAAAAAAAAGACCAACTTCTCTCTTTTCCTCCACAAAAATAAATCAAAGAAAGATAACAAATTTCTTCAAACTCTTTTTCTCTTTAAAATGAATCATATGCTCCTTGCTAGTGATTCAGTTTTCTGCTTTGACATCCCTTCAATTTCAACATGTGCTTAGAATTATTGTGGATTAGATAACAATAACACATAATTACCTAATTCCTCTTCTTCTACTTCTTTGAAATCTTCTTAATACCACTACTTTAACAACAACAACAATAACCATTGTTCCTCTAAACCCACATTAACTGATTAGAATCATAAAAAAAAGAAAATCACTAAGCTAAATCCAATGGATGCGTTACTAAAAACAGTGAAAACTTAGCTATAAAATAATAAAATCCTAACGCGAGATGACTATTCTATCGTTTCTTTGTTCTAGAACATTAGACAAAGCGATGAAGAACATCTTTTCGGAGATGTTCATTTGGAGATAAATTTAGAATTCATTAATAACAATGACTGCTGGACAATGGAAGCTAAGGAAGAAAAAAGATTCACGAAATTCTAATACTGGAGGCCTTGTTATCGTTCTGAGGTTTTTCCAAGCGAAATGCTCGTTAGATTCTCAATATAACCAAATATCCACTCTAGAACATCAGATTATTCCCGCTTTATTGAAGCCTACAGAAAATCTGGTTCTCCTTTGCTAGAAAAATGGTCTAATAACATATCAACATTCTAGACATTAACATAACAAATGAAAACATAAATGAAACGGTTTTTTGAGTAAATATCATAAGATCCCAAAGCAGATAAATGTTTCCGAAATCTACAAGAGCAGTTCAAAGAGCAAACTCAAGAACAAATCAGTATTTTATCAAAGAAATATTCTCATTTTGCATACTATTTTGGCGCAACCAGCGAGGCGACCTACGATTTTGAGATTCTAAACTTCGGAATCAGTCAACAACTCATGGAAGTGCTCAGCACAAACAGCTAAGATTCCGCACAAGCCCTCATGAAATATGGATTGCCGTTTTTTATGACTCAGCGTACAAGACTGCAGAGATACATGAGTGATTTAGAATTTCTCGTAAATGGCACACGCAAACATGAAACTTAAGAGTTTATAACCCTCGATGAATTCTCGATTCTTGCTAGTATGACACCTGAAATCTATGAAATGAAATTCACTCCAGAATAATTAAGATCCTTACCAGCAGATATGATTATGTTTTTAAGGATTGCCATGCATTTTAGAGTTGACATCTATGAGTTCGATTAGAACATGCTTACTTAATTAAAAACACTAAGAGAAACTAATAAACTACCATGCAAAACACTCAGCTAATAGTATCTATGTGCTGACCATATTTTTGGAAACGAGCTGATTGATAAGTATTACTCTGCAGCAGGATCAACTTCATCTATTTCACTTAAAAGTGACATGCCAAATCGAATAATTGAAGAAAACATCAATCAAAATAGTTAAAAATAGTGATAAAAACCAGTTAGTTGTGATCCACAAAACAGCAATTATTTCCTTATTTATCCTTAAAATAATAATAAATTCTTGAGCTAGCTTTTTCAGGAAAAAAAAGGCAAAATAATCCAAATCTAAAGCTTGTTTTAATTCTCACATCATTTGCTCATAACAAAGGGGAACCAACATTTATAGGCTGCCTCTTATTCGCAATAACACAGAACAGCAATTCGTCAACTAGAATGAACATACTAACATATGCAAGAATTTGTACATAGAATTATTTCTATTTGTTCAAGATTATTTTATTCATGCAAAAAATTTTAATTGAATTGAATTTTTGAACATTTATATTAGTTATCTCTATTACTCTTGTTGTGATTTATGTGCTTCTCTCCAGAAACATCAACGCTGAATATTACATAAATTCTGATTAGAAGATTTGAGTGATCTTGTAGGTTAGGTTAACTTCTTGATATTAATGTCTCAAAGTTCATTTGCATATCTAGTTTTTAATGAATTGACTACTTCTTCAGATCTAATTATTAAGTTTGCTAGTGTATCAAACTGATCTTAAATCTCATCGAACTATTCTTCATTGATCTTCAGATAACCTGCAATGTTCTGAGTATATTTTTCATTAATTTTCTTAAGATCTACTCTCATTTCTTATATTTAATCTTTTTTTGCTAAAATCGATTCCATATTATCACTTTCATTGAATTATTCTTTGATTTCCTTGAAAGTTTTTATGTAATTAATGTATTCCTTCAAGTTCTTTGGATGTTTTGTAAGTTCAGCTATATTTCTATTAATATTGTCTAATAGATCTTATGATAAGGTATTTATTGTTTTTACCAAATGATCTCCTGCTAAATTCATTTATTCCATAACATGAATTTCAAGTTTTTATTTGATTTTCTATCCTTAAACATGAATCACTCCTTAGGTAGAATCTTTAAGGTCTTTGGTAATATTTAACTACAATTCTATCAGTTCTGCTATTACGTCTCTTAATGAATTCCTTAATGTAATAGCCATCTCTGCTAATTCTACTGAATTTGTTTATGAAGTTTCGAAGTTCCAAGATTGATTCTTTGAAGAATCTAAGAGATAAATGTATTTCTAATACCTAAAGAAAGAGAGAATCAGACAAATTAGTAAGAAACTGAATATGATCATTATTAATTACCTTGAATTGATGAATTATTGTGCTTTCAAGAAATCATCAGCTACTTTTTAAACAATGAGTTATTTGGTTGTGGCATATGAACGAGAGTTAATTATGTTATTTCCAAGGGAATTGCTATTCCCTTATGGATGCTATTTGAAGTATGTTCTTCGAAGGTTAGAATTGCTGATACTGATATTCGCCATTTCATGCAAAACTGTCAAGAAAACTTCAGTTGTTTCTGTCTGTGAAGGATTGAGCTTGACTTGATCTTCCTCAAGCTAGATTTTCATAAAAGAAACAAACAATAAAGAAAATGAATAAATTAAGATTTCCAAAAAAACAGAAAATAAGGTTATTGTACTGTAACTTCAGTTGCTAGTAATCCTTGTTTCCTGTCTTTGCTTATCTCCTTAGTCAATTTATTCATAGAAAGTTCAGTTGCTTCTATTAATTTTTCTTGAATCAAATACTCCACAAGAGCGACAAACTTCTTGATCTTTCCTTAATCTTGCAGGGCTTTCTCCAAATAATTCGCTTTTTCTTTCATCTCCAACGCTATTTCAAAGCGAGGTTTCGATTTTATTTACTACAATCCCCTAATGATATCATCCCCGCTAGGAGCATCAAAAAACCCTATGAGTTTAGTTCTTTAATCAACTTCTCTCCCAACTTTTTCAATAGTTGTTTTCACTTTATCTACGATTCCTTCACAAAGAAGTGCTGCATGTTGCAGTGTTTTGTTCTATTCAACCTTGAATTCTTCTTATGTCAATATCTTTTTGTTGTTAAAATCAACTTTTTAGTAAAATTCTTTGAAATATTTTGAAAATTTAGATTTGATTTTATCCTAAAAAATCTATTTGTTTCTTACTTTATTCGTTGATATTGCATTGGATACTGTTTTGATCTAAGTTATTTCAAATAGCTACTCATTAATAGCTAGTAAATGCTTTGAAAACGCAGGTTTTGCAATCAATGCATTGCTAATCAGTTTCTTTCGCGTTTCACAGAACAATTGAAATGATGCCTTTGCTTTCCAAATCTTGAATAACTTTTAAGCAGAAAAGTTTTTAAAGAACGGTATTTTCGTGATAATGTTAAATAGAGTAAACTCATGGACCCAATCAGCAATTGGTATGACTTCAGTGGAAGATTCACTGGTTTCTTCAAGATCTAATTTAATTGTTTTCAAAAAGAAAAAATGAAAAAAATATTTCGTTTTGAGAATAATAGTCTTGAGAATACTCGTGATTCTTTCTTTAGTCGCCTAAAAGAAGTGAATTATGCCATTTGAAGACACCAAAAAATGTTCATCAGGTAAAGTTTCACTATGGATGACAATCAAATCATATGGCCTGTAGGAATTATTTCTTTCAAGAAAATCTGATCGCACACAGTTCAAGAACTTAATTGGAGTTGTGCTGCCGTACTAAACAGTAAAACAAGTTCAAAACAATTAGTTAATTTTAGGTAAAAAGTATGCAGAAAATGATTTTACTTTTGCAAAATATGAGATGGCTTATTCTCCTGTGATGATTTTAGCAAGCTCAGCGGAAACTTAGGAGTTCATAAATAACTAACCTTGGATGTTGCTTTTTTGGATTTATTATTTGGCTGCATCGTGCTTGGTATTAAGGGATTATTTGAAATCACTGAGTTTTTTAGGTTTTTGTTGAATTTACTAAGGATTGTATAAGATCTACTTCGATTGCTGTTTGTTTTCTTTTGATCGAGGAATTGGAACAGCTGCAATCTAAATCTGTTCTTCTTTTGAAAGCCTGAAGAGATTAGAGTAGACTTCTTGATGAACTTTCTACTGAACTATCGCTACAAAATAATACAATCAGAAAAAGGTTGATAAATCGAAACTTCAAATGACTCCTCAAAGTTCAATAATCAACCTATCAACTCTTTCAAGATTATTAATTCACTCTGAATTTCTTTACGCTTAACAAATGGATTAGATTTGATGTCGTGAATGTTCTTTTGCTTATCTTCTCTCCTCTTAAGAAGTTCGTTATACTAAAGAAATGAAACATAACATTGATAAACAGACCACCAAGAAATCAATATTTGTACATTCATATTAGTATCATCTAATTGCAAGCGCATTCTTTAAGCCATTTCCAAAATTTTTTAGTTTTTTATCTTGCGAGTTGTTGTACTTTAGTTCTAGTTATTTCTATGTTTGATGTACTCAATATAATTTCCTTTTTTAATTTAATTGCTTAGACGAATAAAGTTCTTTTGTCTTTTCTATATCTTTGTCTATCAGAAAAGTCAAACAAAAAATTAACATACCTTTATCTATTTTGTTTGATCGACTAATCGAAAAAAAGAATTGACAATCTTTGGAGAGTTATTTATTTTTCTAGATTTTGATGGTTTTTTGTTTAGATATCATCCCATTATTAAATTATTATTGATTTTTTCCTCAATAGTCTTAAAAAGTTAAGTTCATTCTTCTTTTCTTCTAGATAAATCCTTTATACTAACTAGATAATTTAAAAATAATCATAAGATACTAAGTAATTGAACTTCTTAATACTAAATAAATGTTCATTTTGACCAGATACAATTTTAGAAAGACAAATAACTTTATGAATGAACTAACAAAGTATTGAAAAATACATTTATTTTGTAATCTTAGCAGCATGACTTAATAAACATTTTACAAATTATAATAGCTTTGATTTCCTAATAATTACAATTTACTTGAAATATATAAATATGTAATGACATAAAAGCAGTGAAAAAATCGATTAATAATAAGCAAAACAAGCGGATTCTATGAAAATAATTCATTTATGAGATCTTTAATATGCATCACTAACTTTCTCAAATCTCACCCATGAAGAACCATCCATTAGATTTGATAACTACACAAAAAGAATTTAAACAACATAATATTTTCAGAAAATATCTAATCAAGAAACAATTTTACTTCTTCTTCTATTTCTTCTTCTGAATGACCAGCACGCTTAACTTCTTGCCAGAATTCCATCCATTCTTCTTCTGATATATCCCCGTTGTTGTCTAAATCCACTGCGCGAAATAGCTCCTCTGTATTCACTTTAGCGAAGTTCGATTTCCTGCGATTTTTCAAGCACCAAGAAATGTTTATCTAGCGCACAACATACATCGAAAAGAAATGAATGCTAAAGTGTGAGATAAAGGTACCAGAATTTTATTGTTTCAGATTTATCGATCGTTCCAGATCCATCTGTGTCAATGCGCTTGAATACGCTCATGATTTTATCTGCTAAAGGCGGACTTAACTTCTAATAAATACATAAAATAGTAATTATCCAAAAAGGATCATAGAAACACAAAGTGAAGAAAATGTAGTGTAGTTACCACTTTCGATTTTGTCGGGCCCATTGTCTGCCAACAATAATCAAGATTTTGTGTTCTTTCTCAATTTCTTTTAATAAAATTGACTAATTTTTTGCATATTATTAAAAAAAATATTCTACCCAATTTGAACTTTTCTTCACCTTTAAAATTATTTACATCAGAATAGAATTGCAGAAAGAAGTCTCCATCAAGAACGCGCATAGTTGCTGATGGTTTGTTGTCTAATTCATGATTAATCTTTTCTTTGGAAACAAATCAGATTTTCATAAGGATGAATTCTATTTAATAATCAAAATTTGATATAATAATATGAATAGCGTCACTGATAAAATAAAATGCAAATAATTTCAATTTAACAATTACCTATTTCACACATAAAACATCAATTCTTCATATTAAAGAGACAATCTTAATAATAAATTAATTGCCTTAAATTTTCCTCATTGATAGTGTAATCATTTTTTTCAGATTGGGAAACAAATTCTTTGAAATTTTACAATAGAGCACATAAAGGTGAATTTACTTTCAAATGAGAATGATAAAAACGTATTATTTGTGCAATGTTTAAAGAAGAATCTGCTTATATGTACCAACATTTTAATGGTAATTTGCATCTTTTCCTAATTCCTTATTGATTGATTTTCATCACAAAGTTAATATTTTAATTTGCCAAATACAAATGAATAACAAGAATATTGCTAAACTATTCAAATTTTGAGTTCTTGATCTGCAGGGAGAGGGCTGAAATAAGCGTCAATGAGACTTTAAGGCACGTCTTAAGGTGATTTGTAGGTCCATTTTGGGGTGGTATTTTTGTCAACAAGGACTGTTCTAACTCCTTCAAAGAAATCAGAATCTTTCACAAATCTAAGAAACCCATTCAAAAAACATATGAAATGACAAAAAAACTGGATTAAACCAAAGAAATAAACAATTATTAATTTTCTTACCTTTGAGTCAATCTGAAATCAGATTCAAAATTAGCCTTGAGGTCTGTTTTAGCTCCTCTTGAAATCTACTCAAAAATGACTCTCAAAGAAATAGCATTCTAGTCCTTGAGCAGCTTCTAAACTGACTAAGCAAACTCTGTATTAGAAGAATTGGTATTCGCTAGCACTGCATTCAGTGAATCTCCAGAGAATAATTTCTTGATTTCTTCTTCTTAAGAGTAAGTTTAAGGAATTGTTTCAGCATATTTTGCAACGATTGTGTGAATGTCACTTGGTTTGCTATCATGATTAAGGCTATCTTTTACTTCCTATTCAAGAGCTGCAAGCTTCTCTCTAGGAACATAATAGTTAGCTACACCAGTTGCAACGAGTTCCTTTCCTTTAAGACGAGCACCTGTCAAACCAAGATACATTCCAATGTGGTTTCGGAGTCTTGAAAGGAAATAACCGCCTGCAACATCAGTGAAAAATCCAAGTCTAGCCTCTGAATTAAAACAAAAAAGCAAACATATTATGATGATCACATTTCGAAGCTTTTGTTTCAAAAATGCATTGAAGCTGAACACTAAAACATTCAGAAAAAATATCTCAAAGTTCTGTTTTTCAATGCTAATTCTTTTACCTGGCATTGCAAAGACTGAATTCTCTGTTGCGATTTTAATTGGAGCATGAACAGAAATACCTACACCTCCTCCCATAATAATGCCGTCCATGACTGCTACCTGTGTTGGCTTCATAATAGCTAAATCATAGTCGAGTGTGAACTCTTCTCTGAAGAAATCTCCTAGAATCCCTTATTCTTCAGGTTTACCACCAATTTTAGCATCGTAAAGAGATCTTACATCTCCTCCTGCGCAAAATGCTTTGCCACCAGCTCCACAAATCCAAACTGCCTTGACATCTTCCTCAGTCCACTGTTGAATTTTTTCTTAGATGCTTCTGATCATTGGTAAATCAAGAGCATTGAGAGCCTTAGGCTTGTTGAGGGTAACTTTAGCAAGGTGTTTCTAATGAGTGAACAGCACCGTGTCGTTGGCACTTGAAAAGTTTCTGGAAACTTGCTTGCAGAGACTAGTGATTCTTCTCATTCGTGTTCTTTCTTTTTTCAATTTCTTTGATTTTTAATATTTTATTTTTGTGTTTGCTTTTTTTTAAGATTTTGCTAGTTTTTAACCAGAAAGTCAAGCATCATCATTTCAGACCTTAGAATCGCGTCATCCCTTGGTTTGATCTTCATGCTAAAGTTAAAAATGACAACAGAACAAGTTGGAAGATTTGAGAAAAATCATGATATTATTCACCTCCACAGAAGAGACTTTACTATGAAAATCCTATGAAATTTTAGCTTTATTTGGTCTTTGTGATCTCACATTATTGAAAAAGAAAGAAAAAAGAATAATAGAAGAAAGAATTGTTTGAATGAAAGATTCATTTAAACCTTGCGCATGAAAATGAATTGTATTTATAATTAGCAAGTATTTATTGAAGATTGTAATGTAACTAGATAACAAAATCCTTTCAAAAACCAAATAAACTTTATTTAAAATCCCAAACTTTTTCAATTCAAAATATCTTTATTTTTCTTCAAGAGATTCTATTTAAAAATAACAAATTTACATCAAAAAAAGCCAAAAAATATCCAAAGAAATAAACACCCTTTTGAATCAATCAATAGAGTTGCTAATAGTTCTGAGTCTAAACAGTTCTAACGACATTCTGACTTTGTCTGATCTGTGCTTGTACCTGGCTTGATCTGAGAACAGAGTTATTGACAACAACTGGCTGAGCGAGAACCTAAGGCTGCTGTTGGTAAACAACTTAATTTGAGTAAATCACATTCTGTTGAGCATTCACAGGAACTGGCTGCTAAGTAGGAGAAGCGATGATATTTTGATTGTTGTAATTGGATACATGGCTGTTTCTTTGATAAGTAGGAATATCGTAAATCGAACTGAATTATCCATCATCAACCTTAACTTTCTTAAGGATAGCAAGGAGAGCGATAACCGAAAGGAGAGCCAAAACTGATCCAACGATAATAAGTGGGAGTCTGTAGTTATCATCGAGATGAACTCCGTTTACAGGAGAATCGATGTTGAATTTTCTAGCCAAGGTAATGGTGTCTTCATCATAGTTGAATGTTGGGAAAACAACGTTCAAGAAGGAAGTTCCTAGGTAGAATTCATTGGTGTTCTGAGGAGCTCTAGGAGAAGAAGATAAAATATTTATTAAAACTAATGCGAAAAAGGTTAAAAGTAAAGAATGAAAATTACTAAGTAAATCTGAAGAGAAGTTCATAGTCACCGTTATCGTTTTTCTGAATGTAGTCGGTTGGATTCAAGACAGCCTCGAATTGGGAGTTAGCTTCGGTGCCCTTGAAAGTGAAAGTTATGGGACTGTATTAGTCGAATCCAGGGAATTAAGCTGCTGGGCATATGAAGCTTAGCTTGTTAACGAGGTTAGTGTTAGGCTTGAATTAGGGGAGTTCTTTGTCGGTCATGAAGTAATAGAAGTTACTCTAAAAAAAGAAGAATAAATAATCCAGATCTAAAAAAAAATCAAAGAAAGTATCTTCTTACTGCTTAGGGAACGTAGATGTACTTGGAAGTGAGATCAAAGTTAGCATTGACAGAAGTAGCTCCATTCAATAGACTTCCGTTCTTAGATCTGAGTCCGCTAATTGCAACAGCCCATCCATTAGTGGCTGGAACTTTAACGACAGGGGTATTTGGTTAAACAAGATAAGGCTATTCTCCACCGACATTGATTTGAGAAACAGTGTCATGGACATAAACTGATAAGGTCTTCTCATTAACGAGATTATTGTTTTTTTCGAGCTAGCTGATTAGACCATTTTCATCAAGAAGGCTGACACCTACATTAGCAAAAGACAAAACTGAGACGAATTCAGCTGATCTAACGCTATTAATTTATTCTGGAGCTGAAAGATAGAACACAGCCTCAGCAGCGTTATCTTCAAATGTGACAGTCGAGTTGTTCTTCAAGACTGAGCCACCTTTTATGTGAGAAAAGTTCAAAAAAGCGTTTAAATTTTATTAATAAAACTGTTGGAAAAATTCAAATAAAAAAAGAGCAACGTAAAATTTTTACCTGTGAAAGTTGCCTTGCCTCCAAGAATACCAACGCTCGAAGTGATTTTTTTCTCAGGATTATCACACTATCCGTTGCATTCGAAGGCAGTATCACTAACTACGGGTGATGATGCTGCTGCTCCTGCATGAGTTGATTTGGAAATGACATAGTTGCTAGATCCGATTAAGTCGAAAATAACGTTTTCATCTTGTAACTTAGTGGATGATCCTAGATTAGTAACTTAAGCAGTGGTGTAGAGAATTGTATCGATATTAGTGGAAACTCCATTGATGACGGCATCAATTTTTTAGGATTTCAGAGGGATAGTCAGAGTTGCCAATGCAAGACCCAAGCAAGCAACGGAAATCAACAATGTCTTCATAGTCATCTTCTTGATTTTATTTTCCTTTATTTTTTATTTTTTTTATTTATTTTTCTCTTGCTTTCTTCCCTCTTGTAGCTATTTTAGCTATGTTTTCTTCTTCTTGTTACACTAATTTATGCTGATAGCCAACCTATTTATTTTTGAACATTAATTATGAAGATATCTTTGGATTGTTATTCCCTCGCTTTCTTCTAGTTTGAAGATATCAAACAAAAGACTATCAATAAAAAAATAGATTCATTGTTACATATGAGTATTAAAACTTGCGATTTCTTCTATTATTTTGAGTTGAAAGATATTTCGAAAAGTTTCTTTAGTCTGAGAAAAGATATGCAAAAAAGTTTTACTTAATTTACAAAAATACAATGAATGCACTTTTCTAAGAAGTTCTAATTTGCATAAACTTCAAACTAATGGATGTCTGGAAGAAAAAGAGTTGAATCCTAATTTTAACAGTTTAAGTTTTGCTTTGGATTTTTTTAAGAATCCTTAATTCTAAGTGTATTCTTCTTTTTCACTAAGAAACAACTATATATGCAATATTAAAATAGAATAGTCATTGAAAATAATATCAAGCATATCCTCCATTAGATTTTTGTAAAACTGAGTTTATTTCAGGGGGGGGG
>Ga0302271_10004203_pt1 | contig 11653 bp, 12 predicted proteins | sample III_Bog_N1_1_FD_198767 | JGI IMG/M metagenome (GOLD analysis project Ga0302271, IMG submission 198767) | Peat permafrost microbial communities from Stordalen Mire near Abisko, Sweden - III_Bog_N1_1 | ecosystem: Environmental > Terrestrial > Soil > Wetlands > Peat | place: Sweden: Abisko... | reverse complement strand
AATATGCAATCCTTCCCTGCAGTAGACCGCATGCACTGCTTCTTGTGGTCTTCCCAAATACAATTGACTGAATCTGAAGCACTCCCTTCGACAGCATCGCTTTTAATATTGTCGTCTTTTATTAAATAGTTTGAATTCTTTCAATCGCAACACAAAATCAATTAGATACACCTTAATTTCAAGATATTCCTGAAAGTTCTGACTGTGCTAATAGAATCTCCACAAATAACTAATAATCCACAATACTGTTGGGTGTTCTCTCAAATATCTCTAATTTGTAAACAACTATCTCTCCCACTAAATTGCCATTTACAGAGATAAAAGAAAGAACTTTGGAATTTATCAATCTTTCTTTTCATAGACATTTTTTTCCTATTTGTTGTTCTCTTTTTCATTTAACAGTTTCTGTATAAAAAACCAATGTAACAAACTATCATTACATTAGGAGCAGCTTCTAAAATCGAAAAGTCAGAGAGAGAATGGAGATAAATTAATCGATTCTAGAGCATTTTTTTCTAAGAATTGTTTTAGAGTGGCGATCAAAAAGAAAGAAACAACATAACAATTAAAATTTGAAACATCAATTTTGTTAAGAAAAACACAAAGAAAAAACAGTAGAAGAATCAGCAGCAATAATAGAATAATATTTAATGAAAATCACAGTAGAATTGAGGTATTTTTAAAATATTGATGATGCATAATAAAGCCAATTTGTTTGAATTATTCTTTTATTACTTCAATCTCAAAGTGGTGGTCTAGACTAATGCTTCGATGGAAAGAAGATAGTTGATGTAGTTATCGACGGTGTAGATACGATTAAGATGTCAAAGTTGATAATCCACATAGCAAACAACTGCATCAAGAAGAAACCAGAGTTCTTCGTAGGGAATGATCAATAAATGTAAAGTTTACAGCTTTGCTATTTTTGAAGTTGTGAATATGTTCTATTGATTCTTGTTTTTTGGCAGTCGAGCAGGAATCTTAGTGTTAATCAATGATGCAGACTGGGAATTAGAAGGAAAAGAAGAAGCTGATATTGCAGATAGAGATAGAGTTAGCTTCATTTCCACTTTGCATGGTGGATGAGAACATAACAGTAGGGCTAAGGAATATTATCATGATATGCAAATAATGGAAAAAATCTTCATTTACTCACTTGCAGGAAAGTATATGTTAACTGTGTTGGGTTAAATTAGTGTAGTCAGCCACTCTAAAGTATCTAGTAGACTATTTATTCCAAGCAGAATGTTTTATGACTAAACAAAAAGTATTTTATTGTTGTGAGGACTAATAGATTTTTTATTAATTGAACATTTTAGTAATTTTACTAGTTTTTCTTTGTAAGAATCTAGAATAGTAAATAGAATCTTGAAAAGGAGAAAATACTCTATCCAAAATACATAAATTGTGATGATTTTAGCTGTGTGGGTCATACAAATGTGCTACTGCAGAGTTTCAAAATTAAAAGGTGCTAAAATTGCTTCTCAATAATTGATCAATAAAGTATCAAAATAATTTCAAGATTACCCTTGATATCAATAATTTAATATTATTCCAATATCCCCCTTTTGTTTTTGCTTGAATTTGCCTACATCAAGCAAAACCTTTAAAAACATGTTAATTATGCTATCTTTTCAATATAATCTAGTCTTTTCAATTAGACTGACTCTTTTTAGCATCTTTCTATGAATAATAAAGATATTCTTAATACAACTGTTAATAATAATGAAAAATAATAATTGAAAATGTACAAAATTATCTGAACAGAAGACTAATTTATATAGTTAAGCCAGAAAAGTATGAACACTCCTATCTCTTTCGCAATTTGCATTTTTCTTGCGCTTGTTCATAGTGAATATCTCATAAGATTATTTTACTTTTACACAACAAACAACATCATTTTTATCTTCGTTTTGATAATATGCCTATTTATTATGCCAAATATGTTGTGTATGTTAAAGATCTTTAGTCTGCATATGAGAGAGAGGACTTACTTTATTCACTGTTACTCTGATCTGTCTCTTTGCTGTGAGAGATCGAGCTAATTATTATTGAATCCCCGGATCTTTGATTAATGGACGGGGAGAGAGGAGATCAATAATTAGTTCTCTGAGGAGAAGAGCAAATAGATCCAAATAGGGATAGTTAATTATCAGAATAAATTTGGCAGATTGTGTGCTCATAGGAGGTCTATCTCTGACTGAGTACTCTCCTATATCTTTATTGCGGATAACTCTAGCACCATTTTATCAATGGCTCTTCTTCTGTCTCCTGAGTCATCTCAGCCTTTGATCGAAGAATCCAAGGATCCAGAGTAACTAGAAGATAATCCTTCTTTGCTTCCAAGACGAGAAAGAAAAAGGAATTCAGATAGTCAAAATATTGAATTCATGCGCATCTTAGACAAAGATAACAACGATAAAGGCAATAATTACAACTGCAGCATTGATCTTGGGAATCAAATTCATAGTACTAATCCCAATAATGTTGATGCAGTAAATAAACCTGACAACACTGCTAGTTCGTTACCTGGTAGAACCCATCCGTTGTATCTATCAGGATTGATTTAATCAGCGTAGAGTATTGTCCTGTAGAACTAATTCTACATATTCTTTCTTCTCGAGAAGGATAACTTATCTGCTGAAGGGAATAAATTTGCTAAAATCCCATTGGAAGAACTGCATGAGACAGTGACTGTGAGTGAAGCTATTCACTCAGCGATTTAGCTTCTGAACAATACTTTCCTGCTTTAGAGATTAGACATTAAACTAATCGGCGACGATAAAGATTATGATTTGTATATTGCAAAGAAAGATGGAAGGAAGAAATCATCTTTGCCTTCACTGTATCCGTAAGAGAAAATGAGTAGATTTCCGAAGTCAAATTTATTACTCTTAGCGAAGGATCCAAAAAAGAATATTATCAGAGAAACGAATAAGGATAACAATAAGGTGATCAAAGAAGCTAATGAATCTATGTCGTCATTCATCTCAGCTGATCATGGTTTTAACAGTCCCTCCAAGTCTGTCAACAAAAGGAGAGAATCTAAGAATTCACAGAGTCCTGAGAAAAATCATCAGCATCATCACCATCACCATCATCATAAAAAGGCGAAGAATAGTAAGATCATATAATCTACTATCACCACGAAATAGACTAAACTAGAAGCGGAAGAAAAAGATACAGGAGAAGCTTTTAGCAATATGCCTTCACAGAGCAAGAGTTGCTTTCCCTTTGGATGCTGCTGGAGTTCGCCCAAAATATCTTCCAGTGATCCTAGCATTTAAGCACCCACTAAATCAGAGAACAGTAATTCCTACAGTTCTCCATAGATTTCCAAAAATGCACTTCCTCCTGCTCACTCAACTTCCAGATGACTGACTTTGAGCAAAAGACCGGGAGGGATATTGTTTAAAAATTACTCTTAAACAATATTTGAGGGGGAGAGGAGAGGAGAGGGGATATTTACTATTTTCTATTTAACATTTTTACTATATTTGGGTATCTGTGCACTTTTACTTCATTTCAGGTAATCCTCAAGTTAAATAATAATACTTTGAAGAAACATCAGACTTATTTTAGAGTTGGGTTTCAATAATGAAAGAGTTTTTTGTGTTAATATAGATTAGAATGATAATAAAGGAGATTCATTTCTATTGAAAAGAAAAAGAAAAAAAAACAACCTAAATTCAAAAAGTAATTTTGTTTGAAAGTTGCCTCCACAATGCTATTTGAGTTTGTATTTTGAATATGAAATCACTGCTGCTTAGTTAAGTGCGCCTTAGTCTTTAGATACCAAATGAATGCAAAATTTGATTTTAGTTTTTGAATTAAAATTGAAATTCTTAAATTGGGATACTCAAAACCACAATAATACAGAAAAAAAAAGAAAAAAAAATAAATTCAAAGTATTTTTCTTTTTATACTACCAATCACAAGCACTCCAAAAACAAGAACATAGAGACACAGACACACATGTTGCACTACAGGACTCGCGAGGAGAAACTTGATCTGCCGATCGGCCCAGGTGATCGATTGTAGGTCGCAAAGATGATCTGCTTAGAAGGTTAAAAAGTATGGATTCTCCTTCAAACAGGGAAATATCAAGTTTGGAACCTTCAATCGTTATCTAAACTTCAAGAAGGTGAAATATCCGCTTCCAGTAAAAACCATACACTTCTGAGTCCCAGCTAGATAGCTTACATCGACATCAGCGACTCTCGACTCCGCGTTATTGATCTCACTACCAACGAACTCAGCAGTAAAGTCAACATGGAACTACCTACAATGACTGCTCGAGGAGGTGAAACCAAGAAAACCCAAATCATGGTCGAAGAGAACACACAACTAATATCCCTGCCTTAATCGAATCTCCTTATCGTCTGCGAACAACGTGGTGCAAAAGGACAATACGAATACGTCATAACCGTCGTTTAATAGGAAATTTTCCCTGCATTTTTCTCATAATTCATCTACACATCACTGCAACCGTGTTTAGTCAAAGCGCTCAACAAAAAAGACAGCATAATTCTCTGGCCGAACCTCGTCGAAAACGCGTAGATGTCGTTCCTTGTGTGGAATGTCTTAAACAAAGAAAAAGGCTGTCTTTCCTTGAGTTTCAAGGAACCTTTCTCTGGATGCGCAGTCGATGCAACATCTTGGGGATCAGGGAAAATAGCCTTCTGGATCAATGGTAGCACATACTCCAAGCCAGAAATGAAGATTCTCAATACCAAAGATGGACAAGAGTTCAAGGGGCTCATTGATTGCTACTCTGAACCTTCCAATCCAAGCAATTCCCCTGCTAATGTCAACCCAGTAACCACTCACGACGTCCAAGGTGCTTGGTTGCTTGCAGACGTGCTGCATATCGACACTGAAAAGAACTTCGCGCTGATCCATAAAGTCGATGAGACATCCAATTGCTTGGATATTATTTCACTAGGCAAATTCAAATGCACGCACACACTGAGTTTCGATCTGAATGTCTTGAATACATCCTTCGCGTTCAGTTAAGATTCAAAGTACTTCCTGCAATTCAGTTTGAAGCCAATGTCGTCGAACTCGCCTCTCAGCATTTCAGTTCACACATTCGAGCCATTCATAGCACATCCAAGAGCAAGAGCCCTTTTCCTTCTGGATAAATCGAATATCACATCGATGTACAATGAAGATGCCATTAAGAAAATCGTCAATATGATTGCACCTAAAAATACCATTTCTAATTCTAATTTGGCGCATTGTTGAGAGGTTAAAGATGGTTAAATTGGAATATATTGAAGAGTTATCCGCGGGTAAGCTAGAAAATCATAAGGAACCAATGTATGGACATCCACAGACAAACATAGAGTTAGAATGCAGCATTCATGCTGAGTTTAATATATATTTTTATTAGAATAGACACATTATTTCGTTGAATAAATGGTATTAAGACTATTTTCTTAAAATTTATTTCTAATCTGATTAATACCTAAATTCTTTTGTGCCAGAAAAATGCCACTATTCCTTTTAGGAAAGGGTATCCACTATTGAATATGATGTAAGAATAGATAATTCTGAAGAATAAAAAAAGAAGTATATATTTAAAATAAAGGTATTCTTGAAATATCTCATTTCAAAATATGGATTATTCATCTTTTAACTCTGTACAAATGAAAGAAACATTCTTCATTTATTTGTCCTGCTATTTCTACTAAACTTACAGCTTTTTGAATGTCGAATAAGCAAAATTAAACTAAAAATTAAAAGATAAGTTTTCCCAAAAGACACTTATTCCTGCTCTTTGGATAGAACATTTTCAATTTACATGCCCAAACCACAATATTATATTTCAGGTATCCTTGAAGAAATAGACATCTTGATAAGGTAAATAAAAATAGTTTAATTTGGTAAGAAAAAAGACTGTGCTTGTTGGACGATAGTTGAAGTTCGGTGGAGTTTAGAAAGCAAAAAATAAACAAACAAACAAAGAGGCACGACCTTAAAAATCTTCACCTCTAAATAAATTAATTATTCAGAGGAAATGAGACTCTTTAACATTTCATATATTAAGATATTTGATTATTCTTATGAAGTTGGAGAATCATAACAAATTTTTTATATTTAATATAATTCTTATTTTCTCAACTTTATCAATAAATAATAGCTTTTGGGGGTGTGAATTTATTGTGAATGTGTGTGTGTTTCTGCCAGTGGAACGACTGGTTCAGGAGTGATCGGTCGGTGCGTTGGATGTATCGATCAATTTGATTGGTTAACTGGCTGTGTTTTCTATTTTTAAGAGTGGACAATTGCGAAATTATTTGTTTTTTTACATCTTTTCGCAAGGGAATTAAGGGAAATCCTCTTTGTTTTACCCAGCCAAATTGCATTTTAATGGGATGCTTTGCAGTAAGGTTTGTTATCCTCTCGCCAAATAGATTTTAATCTTTTCCCAAAACAAAACAAGAAAAGAAAAGGAAAACATATCACAAAGAAGGAGCACAAAAGCACGAATAGCTAGCTAGCTTTTTCGATCACACAACTGGCACATATTATTCTTCCTGTGCAAGGCAGTAAGAGATCCTCTCTCACTCTCACTTTCTCACAGCATATTGCAAGTAGTCTAAAAAACCTAAGAAAAGAGAAGATATCGTAAGTAGCATATGATATTAGATGAAAAAACGAAAGATTACCATTTTTTTCAATAATTGAGAAATATCTTCATCGATACTGATAGGATTATGTGCAAAAATCATTCATTTTGTATGCTACAAACAGATTAGAAAATACATACAAACGCGTTGATAAATGAGTGCTCCTTCAAACGAGAGTATGCACCATCAGCAGTAGCAAGACGACGATGAAAACATGAACAGCTAGAACAACACGCAAGAGAGAATACTTGTCGATGAAGAAATCGAAGGTAAATAGACATACACAAGAAAGGGCATTTGCAAACGACATATCTAACTCTCTCTTTTCTTAATCTGTGACTCTTATTTTATCCAATAACGTCTTGTGCTTTCTGCTAAGAACTCAAAACCCAAACTCAGAATGCCCGCTCACAGCTGGAGAAGTTTCTTGTCGAGTTAGGTGACAAAGCGAATGAATCTGTGGATTTTGAGCGATTCTCAGAATCCTTCAAATTCAAAACGAAGTTACGTCACATGAATTTGGAAGATCTCCGAGGCAATTGGGAGACACTTCTGATAAAGTAAATTGTCCTTTAGAACAATGATATTTTGGGTTATTTATTAGAAGAGTTATCAATAGAAAGATTATTTTAGCACTTCTTAACACAACGAAGAAGGGGGATTATTTGTACAGAAATTATAACAGATAAAAACAAAGGCAACAACAACAAATACAAAAAGAACAGAATCATATTACATAATCAGCTTAAAAAAAACAGATTTTGAATAGGAAACACACACACTCTCTCTATCTTTCTTACCAAGATATTATTTCCTTTTTCTAAATCTTCCAGCAACATTTGAGTTTTGTGTTTTTGTGGAATCATTTTTTAGAGATATTTTTTGTTTCCTCTTTTGCGAAGATTGTAGAGCTGCAGCTCACCTCGAAGGAGCTGGTGTGAAGAAGAAACTAATGTACTCGTTTGGCTGGTTATCAAGTATGCAGAATAACAGCAGCCTTAGAAAGATATTGAGGAATTAGTAAGATCGAAAACATTAATCATAACCTCGTTAAATTAATATCTTTTGTTGTGTCTTTTTTTAGGAAGACGAAGATTTTGAGTTTATTTCTCATATGTTGCCATTGAAAGACGGAGCAGTTTTAAAGCAGCGATGGTCACAAATGAAAGCAGTCTTAGTTGGTTAAACCCCATGGACCAGAGAAGAAGATGAACTTCTCAGCTAGATATATTTGACATTCAAGAAGCAAGACAAACAAAATAAATGGAGTGACATTAGTAAGGTCTTAGAGAGCAAGACGAAGATATTCAGAAGAGGCAAACAATGCAGAGAAAGATGGAATAATTATCTAGATCCAGATATGAATAGGTATTTATTAAACAAACAAAAAGGGAAAGAATGAAGCAGAATTACTCAAAAAATAAACCATAAATAATTATTTAATAATTTTTTCACAGAGGTAATTGGTCAGACGATGAAGACTACAAGTTGCTGTCTATTGCCCTAGAGCTTGGAAGTAAATGAGATTCGAAGGGAAATTATTAATAAAATAGCAATTTCTAATTCTTGTTTTGCTTTCTTAATATGTAGGCACATAATGGTCAAGTTTAGCTAAGAGACTAAGCAAGCGCACTGAGAATGCAGTGAAGAATCGTTTCAAGAGTCTCATGAAAAAAGAACGCAAAGAACGCATTAAAAACGGAATCGAAGTCAAAAGTGCAGAAGCACTTACCGAACATATCGACAAGAATATTCTCACAGAAATACTTGAAAAGCTCAAAAACAAAATTGTTCTTAAAACCATCGAGTCGTCACAGCATCTGGAGACCAATATCAACAATTCAAATATCAATGGATAACAACAACAGCAGCAACAACAGCAACCTGTTGTAGCACCAATTTATAATCTATTTTTCTCACCTGCAGGATATGCTTCGATGCTACCTCCAGGTTAATTCTTAGCACCTGCTGTTCAACCCATGAACTTTCAGATACTTAATCAAAACAGCTCTTCAACACCGTATTCATCGCCAGATCACTCACCGCAAAGATAACAGCAGTTATTCCAATAGCTATTAGTTAATAAAGATAATGAGCTGAGCTCATTCAGCTAAACACATTTCAATCTTTAGCAGTAGTAACTGCAATAATAGCAGCAATAACTACAATAACAGTAGCAGTAATAGTAATCTTAATCTTAATAGACTTTATAATTATCATAATAACCACTGCCATAATCCTAATCAGCCGAGTAATCCATCTAGCAGTAGTTTTCCTAAATGAATTTAAACTGCATGAGCCCAGTGAATTAATCTATTTTCAAATAGCAACTATTGTAACAGCAGCTGTTTCAATAGCAATAGCAATAGCAATAGCAAGCATAATTACAGTAAGCTCAAATATAACAACTGTAACAACAGTAACTCAACTAGAATGGATCACTAGCGTCGTTGATGCAGAACCTACAGAGCTAAGCTATGATAAACCACACAAGCATAGTGTCCTCTCCGTAGTTCCTATCATAAGGATTAAACCCGCCTTTCATTTCATCACTGAATTCAAGTAAAAAATTAGGTTAATTATGCTGAGTTGAATTCATAATATTCTCTTTAACCTCCGTTAGATTGTTCAGCGACTAACGGTATGCCAGGAAGTTTCACTGAAGCTGTGAATACTATCTACAGTGGATCAGCTACACCCAACTCTACATCGATGATGGCTTCATAATTATCTGCAACAGTCACTCCAGGAACAGCCGGAACAGCAACGACAGGATCACCATTTATGCCGATTTTTCCTACTAGCAAACCAGGGGAGTTTACACCTTAACCTAAATGTTCATCGATGCTTTTGTCGCAATCGCAGCCATCGCAGCATTTAAGTAGTTTCAGTGGGAGTAACACGCCATAATCGAATCGTAATAAGCGGACTGACAAGACTAGTTAATTCGCTGATCTCGAGAAACTACAGAAGCTGAGAATAGCTGAGTTAGAAGACCATTCAGCATCGCCTATGCATATCACAGAGAAAACATAATGTAAAAAATGCTTCAAATATAAAAAATTTACTCATTTAACGTTAAAAATATTTATTACCCTTGCAGCTCCTAGTGAACGTAAGGCCCTGTCGATCATGATGAAGACCAAGATCGAAGAAGAACCAGCAGAAGATGAAGAGAATCATGATTTTTGCTATGGTTCTTCCAATCAGCAAGCTAAACTACTTTCCGATTGCAAAGAGAATAATAATAGCTCTCCGTTAAGGGTTTAGCTAGAATCATGTGATTCCGATAGTGGAAACAACAATGAAGGCAAACGGAGATAGCAAATATTCACGCCATCATCGTTTAACAGAATCAGAAGAAAAGAAGAAGAAAGAGCGATGTAATAGCAGTAGTAGTAATAGCTATAACAACTAGGGTAGATTTAATAGCAATAGTTCTAGTAATAGTAATAACTACAGCAGTAGGCGTAGGTATTTTAGCTGCGTCCAATGAAGATGATGGAGGCTTCTTAAGGATAACTTGGGGATTGCAGCTCACCGTAGAATTAGATTCCTGTGAGTATAAATAAATTATGTTCGCTACCTGAGATGCAGTAGTAAGCTCTCCCACTGAATAATAATTAGCAGGCGTAATAATAATAATAATAATAATAATATACTGCACATCAGCTGTCTTTCTAGCATCTTGATTATCTCTCAGCAGCTGCAACGTAAAGATTTAAAAAAATATAATATATATGCCCTTTTCTTTTAATGTTAATTGTCCTTTCTTAAAACAGGTAATAGGCATAATAACAACAGCCACCATCACAGTAACAATAGCCATCTCTCCCTTATGGCATGTTCGTGAGTCCATTCGGGCTTATTCAAAACACATAAGCACAATAGTAATAGTCATAGCCATTGTAAGCACAATAACAACAACAACAGTAGCCTTAACTGATACTTTAATAATAGTAGTAAGTTCCCCCTCCATTGAATCTAGCAGGCTGCTAGAATAAGGATATTATAACTTAGCATAATTCCCTATTGAATTTCTATAACCCAAATAGAGGAACACAGCAGTAATAAATTGCTGAGAAATCTAACGATCTTGATAAATCAAATGACTTACAATTGATTTAGAATATGTTACCATCATTGTCACTACAGTAAATCGATATGCTGTAGTCACAGCTTTAATAGCAGTAGATAGCTAAGATGCAGCAGTAGTAGCAGCAATAGCAATAGCTCTATTAGTAGCAATAATAGTAATTATTATCATAATAATAATAATAATTAACTCCATCTGCGTTTTAATAGCTACTAGCATAATAGCAGCAAGCAGCTGCATAATAAGAATTTGCGTAATGCATAAATCTACCATAATTCTGAATGAATATTTCTCTTTCTTTGAGAAGACATTCGAAGCATAAGAAGAAGTAGCATAAAAAGATAAAATATTTTTTAATGTGATGAATCTATTAATATATTTTATAATTATGTTTGTTATTGATTATTATGACTATGTTTCACATAATGTAGTTAATACTTTTACTCAATCAGTTAACATGGTCACCTCATTATTTATTGTTATTCAATATACCAGTTAAAATACCCAGCTAATGGCTTTAAGGGAATTCTAATAATAAAACGATGAAAATATAAAAATGATTGATATGTTAATTTATTCTTCGTAATTAAGATAAATCTTGCTTTCTTTTTCAGTCTACCTTAATAAACTGCAGTGTCTAATAACTACTTTTAATTAAAAAATATAATGAGAGAAAACAAGCAAGTTTGTGAGTGAGTGTGTGTGTGTAGATCGATGTATGTATGTATTTTAATTAATTGAAGTTAATACAAAAGATTTTTAGTTAAGATTTCAATTTAGCAAACTAATAATATAGGGGATGTCGTCGAATTGGCTGGAGCAGTCTAGGAGTGTGCTTGAATCTGTGGAGGTGATGGATCGTGTGATGATCGAACTCATGTTCGAGAAAGCCGACAACCCCAAGGAGCAAGTTGTTGTTGAT
>Ga0302271_10004202_pt1 | contig 11654 bp, 8 predicted proteins | sample III_Bog_N1_1_FD_198767 | JGI IMG/M metagenome (GOLD analysis project Ga0302271, IMG submission 198767) | Peat permafrost microbial communities from Stordalen Mire near Abisko, Sweden - III_Bog_N1_1 | ecosystem: Environmental > Terrestrial > Soil > Wetlands > Peat | place: Sweden: Abisko... | reverse complement strand
TATCCGCATGGTTTCTATATCTGATTTTGAATAAAGAGTTTTTTGATTTTCCATTTGTTTTAATTTAGAACTTTTCCAAAGTTTAGAACTCTGGAAAAGTTACCTGTAAAAATAATACCTATTATTTCTGAACTGCCAGCTTATTAGCCGCCCAACCTGGGAATCCATCCATCATTTGATATACATTTTTGAAACCGCTTTGCATCATGTGATCCACTGCCATTCCACTCCGGTGATTTGTCCGGCAGTATACAAGGTATTTGGCACTACGGTTTAGTTTATCAATTTTACTAAAAGCATCAGCCTGACGGATGTCAATGTTAACAGCTCCTTTAATATGTCCTTCCTTGTATTCATCAGGGGTCCTGACATCCAATACAATCAGTTTGCTGTCTTTTTGAAGCAGTGTACTTGCCTCTTTCGAATTTACTTCTGTTTTTGTTTGAGCATTCACGGCAGTGAATGTCAGCAGAAACAGAAAGAGTACCGGCATTAGAATTTTTACTTTCATAATTTTGGTTGTTGAATATTTATTGAATTGATTATTTATTCTTGCTGGTGTTAATCCCAAAGGGTAAATACAACGGACAAAATTTAATCAATCCTGTAATAATAAATACCCCTGCTAAAACAAGCAACACAATGGCCAGTGTTCCGGAAATAACATTCATATAATACAATCCAATTACAATCAGGGCAATCAGTATCCTGACTACCGTGTCAACAGTTCCAACATTTGTTTTCATACGATTTTATTTTTAAATTGTTTGTTTTAGGATTACCTTTTCCAAAGCTTGGAACTTTGGAAAAGGTTAGAGTTAATTTAAAATTTCTTTTGATATTGCTATCGTCGCAATAGTTCCATCAGCAACAGCGGTAGTAATCTACCTGTATTTCTTTTTATAATCATCGTATAGTCATTTACTTTCTGATAAAACAGAATAATTCTATTGAATCACGATGCAAATATAAATATTCTTTTTGAATTATAATAGTATCACTAATTAAATTATATTAATATCACTAATTAAAAAGTTTTTATTACTTTTGTATCCTGATTTCATCCCAACAACTGAGAAAACCATGTTACTGAAGAAACAAATAAAGAAAGAGTTAGCCGAAGAGTTATTCAAGGATAGCGATAAAGCCCTGAATTTTATAGCCGAAGTGAAGTGGGAGGATGGATTTGTTTGCCGTAAATGCGGGCACGACAACTATTGTGAAGGTAAATCTACCGGCTCCAGACGCTGTACGCGCTGCAAGACCGAAGAATCGGCTACTGCCCACACCTTGTTCCATAACTGCAAATTTCCGATCAACAAGGCGTTCTATATCGCCTATACGGTATGTGTGGAAGGCAAGGACATCTCCTCGTATGAATATTCCGACCAACTGGGCCTGAATCAAATGACCTGCTGGAAGTTTCGCAAGCGGATAAAGGACTGCATTACAAAATACGGAGATGATAAAAGTAACATTGCCATTCAAACTCTCCTGTTGTCGGAGTATTGAATAAGGAACACCCTGTTCAGGATTAGGAGTTTCTTTATGTAATATGTACGATTATAATTTATTTTTTTGTAAATGCTGTCAATCCTCTTTCCAAATATTGTGCAAAGGACTTTGGATCATAATCGGCTCCCTGAGGTTGAACCAGCAGGTTGCCTTTGGTATCCAGCAACACATAAAACGGTTGTGAATTAGCATTGAAGCGTGAAGCCTGGAAATCACTCCACTTATTACCGATAGTCTGAATCTTTTTACCGCTGTATTTCGATATCGTTTGTTCGGAATCAGCCAGACCGGTTTTATCATCTACATAAAGTTGAATCACCACATAGTCGTTGGTCAAGCGTGAAAGCACTTCTTTATCCGGCCAAACAGAAGCTTCCATTTTACGGCAATTGACGCAGGCATGACCGGTAAAATCTATAAACAATGGTTTGTTCACTTTTTTAGCATAGGCTAACCCTTCATCGTAATCGAAGAAGACATCCAAACCAAGCGGTGCATGAAAAATATCTCCGTATTTATGACTTCCTGAATGGTGTTTAACGGCAGGCGCAGTACTAGCCGACATCACAAAATCCTGCGTACTCATAGGAGGTAAAAAGGCAGAGATGGATTTAAGCGGTGCTCCCAAAAGTCCGGGAATCATGTACACAGTGAAAGATAAGGTAATAATTGCAAGAATTAAACGAGGAGTAGAAACATATTTTACTTCGCTGTCGTTTGGCAACTTCAGTTTACCCAACAAATAAATTCCAAGCAAAGCGGAAATAACAATCCACAACGAGAGGAATACTTCACGGTCGAACAAGTTCCAGTGGTAGGCCAAATCAACATTGGACAGAAACTTAAACGAGAAAACCAGTTCAAGAAAACCCAGCACCACTTTCACGCTGTTCAACCAACCGCCCGATTTAGGCATAGCTTTCATCCAAGCCGGAAACATAGCAAACAGTACAAACGGAATGGCCAGTGCCAGTGCAAAGCCAAACATCCCGATAGCCGGTCCTAATAACTGCCCCATAGTAGCTGCCTGTACAAGCAATGTTCCAACAATGGGTCCGGTACACGAGAATGAAACAAGTGCTAATGTTCCTGCCATAAAGAACAATCCTCCCAAACCTTTTTTATCGGACTTACTATCTATTTTATTCACCCACGACGAAGGCAGCACCAATTCGAAAGCTCCAAGAAAGGATAACGCAAAAGCAACAAGCAATAAGAAAAAGAAGAAGTTAAAGATACCGTTGGTCGAAAGGACATTCAATGCATCGGCACCAAAAATCACGGTAATCAACAATCCAAGTACCACATAGATGACCACAATAGACACGCCATAAATCAATGCATTGATCATTCCCTTGCGTTTGGTGACTTCTTTTTTCGTAAAATAACTAACCGTCATTGGTACCATCGGGAAAATACAAGGCATCAGAAAGGCTGCGAAACCGCCTAACACTCCTAGAATAAAGATTGTCCACAAAGATTGTTTGCCGGTAGATGGTAAAACAACTGCTTCAATACTTCCATTTATCGCCGAAGCAGCCTGATCTTTTACATTAGCAGGCACAGGAAGTACGGCAGTTTTGATTACGTTGGTGCCAGTTGTTGTAATGGAAGTCTGGGCTTTAATATCGAGCGGTGTGATTTTAGTATCTTTCAAGTCAAATGAAAAATTAAGATCTTCCGGGGGGATGCACTGATTGTCATCACAAACCATAAATTCAAGGGATCCCTTAATCTTTGAGGCAGGTACTTTCAGCTTAACTTTCTGAGTAAAAACTGCTTTTCCCTCAAAAAAAGCGACCTCCATATCAAATACTTTTTCATAAATCTTTTTAGGATTTGGTGATTCACTCACGTTACCAACCAATACATAATCCGGAGAAGGTGTAAATGTGAACGATGTTGGTACGGGACCACCCTTAGCGATAAACTGGGAATAGATATGCCATCCGCTATTTATTTTAGCCGTGAAAATTAATTCAGTTTCAGTATTACTTGTTTTGTGCGTAGTAAAATTCCACTCTACCGGATGTTCAATTTGAGCACGACAAAATACCGAAAGTGTTATTAAAAATAATAGTAGAAGCTTTTTAATCATTTGAAAGGTTGTGTTTGTTAGAACTTAAATGGCTCGCTTTAATTGATTATTTGTGGTAATTCCGCCTAAAGGTCTCGGGGTTAAGCTACGACAATAAAAGGATGTTACCGGATGAAAAAGGATTCAACAACCGGAAAATATTCCATCGCTGAATCCTTGTTTTATATCTATCGAATCATTCCCGAATATTTCGCATATCCAAGACTAATTCAACCGAAATAGAAACATTTGCGGTTTATTAGAGAACTGGAATGTGATTGTTATTGGTCATTTAAACCTGTTTTACCCGAATTATTTTTTACGTATCACTTCAATACAGACTAAAGTCCAATAACGACAACAGACTAGAAGGTTAACTTGTTTTACATTAGAATCTTCCGTTGTTCATTCAATCAGCCAGTTAATTAAAAAGGAATTGAGGGTGCTCGAGGTTAATGTTTAGAATGCATTGATCCTCTATTTACTGTAAATCTCATCCAATTTCTTTTCTAGATCTTCTCCTCTGAGATTTCGTGCAATAATATTTCCCTGAGGGTCAATCAAAAAGTTTGAAGGGATGTTCCGTACAGCATATAATTTTGCAGGAGCACTTTCCCAGAATTTCAAATCGGATACATGTGTCCAGGTCAGATTATCTTTTGCAATAGCTTCTACCCAGTTTTCTTTTTTCTGATCGAGAGAGACGGAGAAGATAGTGAATCCTTTTGATTTGAACTTCGCATATACTTTTACCAGATTGGGGTTTTCCCGGCGGCAAGGTCCGCACCATGAAGCCCAAAAGTCAAGCAGGAGATAATTGCCATAAAATGCAGATAGTTTTAATTGCTGACCATCGGGAGTTGTGGAAGAGAAATCGATAGCCTGTTTGCCAATATCTACTTTCTTTTTCACGGCAAGAATATCTTTCAATTCTTTGATATAATCCAGGTCGGTTAATGACGCATCGAAAAGTGCAATATCGTTTTCAAGCTGATCGATCGATAAATCATTTGCAAAATGACGATATAAAATATATGCAGCCACGGTTGATGTTGGCTTGGCTTTAATAAGGGAATCTATTTTATATCCTCTCCGTGTAGCCTTGTAGCTTTCGAAAAGATCATTAGAGACAGAACCGGATATTTTAGCAGTGTGTTTGCTCAATTCATCAATTTGCACCTTAATCGGGGCGTTTTCGATAAAAATATAATAAGGGCTGAAAGACTCGTTTCTGTCCGTACTCAATCCAAATAATTCGGGACGCCTGGTATTCCCTTTGAATTTAAAGTGTCCATTTATAATTTTGGTTGAATCAACATTGAAGAAAGTCTTATTTTTGAAACCTTTCAGATAGATCGTACCTGAGGAGAGGTTAATTTCTCCATGGAGAGTAAAACCAGGGTTGGCTTGTTTTGCATTATTTTGAGCAAACAAACTGGAAGTAAGTACTACTAGCAGCAAAACGATCAGGTATTTTCGATTGGGATTCATTGCAATTGTATTTAAAATGTTGTTTATAAATTAGCCGGAATATTAAATGATTCATGGTAAGATTGAGTTACAAACTTATCTACCCAGTTATAAAAACCGATGATCTCTTTATCGTTACTTGCTGGTTCTTTGCGCCATTTAATCAAATTCGTATTTGCCTGATTAATAATTTGCTTTTCGATTGGCAAAACATTTTGCAGAATTCCTTTCTTATCTTTGGTAATCAAAGCAGCCAGGTTGATATAATCGCTCCCCTCTCCTCGTTCGATAGGGAACAATTGTTTTTTTAATGCCAGAGACCATTCATTGAGTTTAGCATATCCGGTTTTGTCAGCCACCAGAATTTTAGGCAATTCGAGTGTAGAAGTAATCCATACAGGAATGGCAACTGTGGTCAAAGGTGAACCCAGAATAGTCCATAACACGGTTTGTGATGGAGATTCATTTTCTTTTACTCCTTGAACGATGATAGAAGAAGCTGTAAGATACCTCGGGATATAATCTCTGAAAGCAGCGAATACCGGTCTATCGGCATTATCAGGTGTCAATGAAACAAGATTTGTTTTAGTGATTCCATTTTTCAGATAACGGGTAAGGTCAATTAGGAAGTCAACCGAGATCGAGCTATTTAAGGAGGCTTGGGAAAATAATTCCTGCGCAGACTCATATCGCGCCAGTCCTTTATCCTGCGACCTATCGCCCGAATAGGAGAAATTAGTACGAATCAGATACCCGAATGGAGCATCATCCCTATTATTGGCATCATATTTTTTATAGGTATCATTCCCGGTTTCATAGTATGCAGCACCACCTTTTGCATCGATGACTCCAAAGTTAGAGCTTGTTCCCAGCGGTTTAGGTAATGAGTCAAGCAAATGTTCGAAATCAGCAAGCGAAGCACATTTTTGAAGGGCCAACTTCATAATTTTCCCATCGCATCCACCGTCTTCTGTTCCGGATCCTTTTTTATTCAGATTGTAGGAAGCTGAATTCATAATGGCAAACCCGGCTTTGTTATGACCTCCCCAGACTGCTTTTCCGAGACTATCCTTACGGTTAACCAATCCAATGTATGGATATTTACCATCATTGAATGCTGCTAATTTGTTTTCCAGTTCAGGAGTGTCGCGTTGTTTGAATAATAAAGGTCGACCATCCCTGGTAAATTTGCCGGATACTATTGCTGTCGTACAAGCCTGGGCTGAACCTGCAATGCACACAAAGCCTATTAAAAGAGAGCTAAAGATATTAATTGTTTTTTTCATTATTTCAAATTTATAAATTGTAGTACAAAGCCCAATCATCAATCCGCTTTAATAAAACAAGAGGTAATGACAGGATATTATTTGAATTCTGTTTTAGGCTTGATCAAAGTAATTTGTTGGTACTTACTTCAGTACTTGGCAACGGGAAAATATAGTTCTCATCCGTTGGTTGAACGGCAGGTGCTTGCAAACTGCTGCTTCCTTTGGCCGGAATCGGTTGCAGATAACGCAACAAGTCATTCGACCGGAATCCTTCACCTAAAAGTTCTATCCGACGTTCTTTCAAAATGGTGTTCAATAAAGCCGCCTGTGTATCCAGGGCACTATTCGCAAACGAAAAACTTTGGTCTGAACGGGCATGAACTGCCTTTATAAGACTGGCAGCCAGGGTTAGATTACCTACCTGCGCAGCAGCTTCGGCATAATTCAACAATACTTCGGCATAACGGATAACCGGTATATAATCCAGATAAGGCGACGGTTTAGCATACTTTTTAAAATAATACTTCCCGGATACCAATCGTAAGAACTGTCTGCGAGAATCAGTGCTACCCCATTGAGCCTCACCGAAAATACCTGTTGGATTCAAATAGTATTCGGAGTTATCATTGTAGATATATGCAATAGACGATTGACCTGTATATGAGTCATTGGTGCTCATTGGCATAGAAAGAATTGATTCGGTAGTAGTATAATCCGAACTGAAAATGGTGACAATATCCTGTAACTTGTGCTTTACTCCGGTAGTGGCTGCAAAAGGTGCCACTATTTGCGGAACAATCTTTTGAGCTTCGGCGACTACACTTGAATAATCGCCTTTATTCAAATAAACCCTTGTTTTAAGTGCAATAGCCGCGTTCTTGTGGGCACGGGTGGTGTTTAACAACGAGGTTGAATAGCTTTTTGGCAAACCTGCTTCAGCATCATTCAAGTCGGAAATAATTTGATCATACACTTTTGCAACAGAACTTCTGGCCAAATCATTGTTCGCCAATGATGTTTCAGCCTGCAATCTCAATGGCAGACCTGCTGAAGCTCCTCCATCCTGGTTGTAAGGACGGGCAAAAACAGTCACCAGACTAAAATAAGAAAGTGCTCGAAGAAATTTTGCTTCTGCCACATATTGTGTTTTGACCGAGTCCGGGATCACCCCGTTTACATTCGCTAAACCATCTATAAGAATATTGGCATTGTTGATGGTAGTATATGCAGCCGACCAGAGATTTACTACATCCGAGGAACCGGAGGCATAGGAGTTATTCCAACTGTTGTAAGCAGTATAAGAGTTAGCGGTTACATTAATAAATTCTTCGCCGCGCACATCCTGGAACAACAGGTAGCGACCTCCGTACAAATCGGCCTTTTTCAACGATTTGTAGATTCCATTCACCTGCCCCAGTATTCTTGCCGGAGTATCAAATGCATTCTCGGCACTTATGGAAGTTTGGGGAACGGTGTCTAATAAATTGTCGCAAGAACCTAAGCCTACCACTAATAATCCGGCGATCAACAGTTGACTGATTCGAAAGTTTTTATAATATTTATTTATTGATTTCATATTTATTCGGTTTTAATATATCAGAATCCTACATTGAGTCCAAAAGTAAAAGTACGGCCTTGTCCAACAGAATTTTTCTCAATTCCGGGGGTTGTATTTGAGTTTCCATTCACCGATGACTCAGGATCGGTACCCGAATAGTTCGTAAGCAAGAAAGCATTGTTTACCTGAGCCGAAAGTCGAATCGAACTGATACCTTGTCGTTTTAACAAACTGCCTGGAAGGGTATATCCAAGAGCAATCGTTTGCAAACGAAGGAAGTCTGCATTTTCAGCATTTTCCGAAATAGGGAAAGAAGATCCATTTGAAATTTGGTCATTGTAAACTAAACGTGGAATGGTTGTTACCTGTCCGACAGTTGTCCAACGATTCAGAATTTCAGTAGAGTTATTATAGAAACGCTGATCTAATAATGTACCTCGGGTACCGTTCATAACCAGGTTTCCCCCCGAATAGGTAAAGTTCAGACTCAAATCAAAGTTTTTGTATCTGAAATTGTTTCCAAATCCGCCATACCATGTAGGAGTCGCATTGCCGATAATCTGATAATCTGATGTTGAAATAGCCGGGGCTTTTGTACCATCCAGATACGTCCAGTTGCTTTCACCGGCGGCTACGGCTGCGCTATATTGTACCTTTTCACCTTTAGCATTTATGAAGATGCGTCGTCCGTTTTCAGGATTTACTCCTGCCGTTTTTGCACCATATAAACTACCGACAGGATATCCGACACGCGTGATATTGTCTGTTTCAGCTGAAGTATGTGTGTAGGAAATAATGTCAGCATTACCTCCGGCCAAGGCTGTAACTTCATTTTTCACATGCGTATAATTGAATGAAGCAGTCCAGGTAAAGTTTTTCTTACTAATCAGTTTTGCATTCAGTCCAATTTCTATACCCCGGTTATACATCGACCCTACATTGGCAAGAATCGTATTTCCCGGTATTCCTTTTGAAGGCGATTGTGGCGATTCAAGAATCAAGCCATTGATGTTATTGTTAAAATAGGTAACTTCAGCCTGAACTCTTTTCTTCCAGAACTCAAAATCAACCCCAAAGTTAGTTTGCTCGCTCGTCTCCCATGCTAAATCGGTATTCCCGGCTTGACCAATTGACCAACTGGCTACATTTCCATACAGCGAAGAATTGTATAAATTCAAGGAACCATAATCGCTCGGTAAATTGCCATTCCCTACTTTGCCCCAACTTGATCTAAGCTTAACTGTACTAATGAGCCGGCTGATTGGAGAGGATTTATAGAAATCTTCCTCCGATAAATTCCAACCTCCCGATACACCACCGAAGTTCCCGAACTTCTTGCCGGCAGCCAAAGCCGAATTACCATCACGACGAACATTTATCGTCAACAAATAACGGCTATTAAAATCGTAATTTAAGCGACTGAAATAAGAGACATATACTTTTTCACTCAAATAGTTATTCGACGATGAAACTAATCCCCAGCCACCTTGATAATTCTCAAAGAAAACATCGGTTGCATTGGTTGCCGTAGCTCCCCAGATCGAATTATAGAATTTCTGTACTTCATAACCTGCCAGGGCCGACAAATGGTGTGACCCAAAATCTCTTTTGTAATTTAAAATACTCGACCAATCCCAATTATCGCGCAATGCCGACACATTAGTTGCACTTCCTGCCGAAGAATAGGCTGATGAACCCAAAGCCGAACTCAGGAAAGAGATATTTTCGGTTTTCAAACGGTCAATCGAATAGGTGGTTGATAATTCCAAATCTTTATGCAGTTTAATAGTTGCACCCAGACTTCCTATAATTCGGTCATTTTCTGAAGTATATCGACTGTAATCGAAAAGTGCCAGTGGATTGTAAAAACTGCTGACGACTTTATTATTGCCATTCCCCATTTTACCGGCAGCAGTAACATTGTAACTGCCATCAGCATTGTAAGCAGCCACATTTGGAGGTAATATCAAAGCCAGACGCGCTGCACCAATGAGCAAGAAGGTACTGTTTTTCAACGATCCTGAGTTTTGAGCTTCGTTGAAAGAATTCGTATAAGACAGATTGCCTTTTAATTTAAGCCAACTGTTCACCTCATGTTCGAGATTAAATCGAACACCTTTTCGTTTAAAATCATTCCCAACCAAAAACCCTTTCTGATCGGAGTAATTTGCAGACAAATAATAACTTGTTGTTTTGTTTCCTCCCGAAACACTTAATCCATGATTCTGTGATACTCCGGTGCGATAGACATAATCGTACCAGTTGGTATTTAAATCCGACCCATCAGCATTGCTTGATGGAAAGAATAACTGAGATGCTACACTGGTATTATTGGCATTACCTGTCAGATTCTTTGAATTCAATACCGATTCGTTCTTTATATCCATATAGTGTTGGGAATTCAGCAACTTGGGCAAGCGTACAGCATTTGTAAACCCAATAGAAAAATCGTAATTTACTTTTGTTTTACCGGCTTTACCCTTTTTGGTAGTGATCAGTAAAACTCCGGCTGCTGCGCGCGAACCATAAATTGAAGTTGATGCAGCGTCTTTCAGCACATCAATCGATTCTATATCGGCAGGGTTAATATCAGCCAACGGATTATTGGCAACACTCGTACTCGATGAAACATCTCCGGTATTAATCGGGATACCATCCACAACAACCAATGGATATGAACTCAAAGAAATGGAATTGACTCCCCGGATACGTATGACCGGAGCATTGTTTAGAACTCCGTTTGGTATCGAGATATTGACTCCCGATGCTTTTCCGGAGAGAGCCTGATCGAAGCTTTGTATTGGAGCATTTTTAAACTCTTCGCTTGAAATGCGGGATGCCGAGCCTGTGAAATCCTGCTTCTTTTGGGTAGTATACCCCACCACTACAACTTCGTTGAGTTTGTTATAATCTTCAGCCAGATAAATGATAGTAGGCTCGGCTTCGTACACATCAATTTCCTGGTATTTATACCCAATGGCCGAAACCAACAGGGTGACAGGCAGCTTCCTGACTTTTAAACTGAAATTACCTTTTACATCAGTGACCGTACCACCCTGCTGACCTTTCAGCTTGAGGGTTGCCCCGATAATAGGGACCCTGGAACCCTCGTCAAGGATGGCTCCTTTTACCTCAATCTGCTGTGCAGATACGCAGAGTGTTGAGAAAACTGCAAAAAGGAATAGAATTCCAAATCTGCGTACAAGAAAGGCAGTTGACATTTTGCCGTTTCCAAAAATAAATGGTAATTTTGCCATACAATTTTTTGAATTGTAGCGAGCGTTCCCTCAATCAGTTTACCGGCAGAGAATGGGAACGTTCGCTTTTGTTTATTAATTAGTTGAGTTGTTTTATTTTTGCGATAAGAACTTTTCTGCCAAATGGTTTCTTTGTTCTGCCAATTCCGGTTTCTCTAAGTTGAGAAATCCCTTCCCGTGATTATATTTCTGACCATCAGCCAAAACCCATTTCAGAAAGTCGGAAACTTCTTTCCGTACATTTTGAGTGGAATAAACAAATCCGATCTTTTCAACCGGAATCGTTTCAACCCGCGTTGTTTCTAACACCGAAATCACTTCATCCAGGTTTCCGGTAGTGATACCCTTTGTTTCTTTCTTCAAATCGAGTGGCAATAAAGCGATCCCTTCCTTCAAATTACGGGAATTGACATCAAACAAATAACCTAAATTATTGAATGTAATCCCAATAGTATCTTTCCGGATGGCCGAGTTCAAATAAATATCATCACCCAGTACTTTCTTCCCTC
>Ga0302271_10004200_pt1 | contig 11654 bp, 4 predicted proteins | sample III_Bog_N1_1_FD_198767 | JGI IMG/M metagenome (GOLD analysis project Ga0302271, IMG submission 198767) | Peat permafrost microbial communities from Stordalen Mire near Abisko, Sweden - III_Bog_N1_1 | ecosystem: Environmental > Terrestrial > Soil > Wetlands > Peat | place: Sweden: Abisko... | reverse complement strand
AATTTAATGAAGCATCAAACTGATATTTACGCGTAGTTGCCTGAAGCATGCCTCTTGTATAGGCATCTGCAAAAGCATTTGTTGTTTGATTCGAAGTACCACCTAATAAATACTGTCCATCTATCAAGAAACTACTGCTTCCGGGTAAGGCTTGTGAGGCTGCATCAGATCCCTGTAAATAGCCGACTGGAATTAACGGTGTCAGGACATTTGGTCGTAATGTAGCTGCTGTAGCCCAAAAGGTGTTTTTATTTTCTCTGGTCACATTATCGGATTTCAAAGAAGTATTATTCACTAAATTGTTATCATAAAAAGTAACACTCGTGTTAACTTTACTGGTAATCATGTCACTCAATTTAATGTCAAGATTCCCTCTTACGTTAAACCGATTTTCACCTTCCTTTTTTCCATTTCCAAAGTTCAGCAACGTATTTGTGTTGTAATTTCCTACGTTTACATAAAAACGTGCTCTGTCATTACCACCGGAATATTCAGTTGTAACTTCTGAACGGCTTGAATACTTTTTAAGATTATCTGATGAATAAAAATTCAAATTTGGATAACGAATTGGATTATTGCCAGATGCATAGGCTGCAATGTCACTCTGAGAATACATACCGGTTGACGGTGCAACCCCGTTATTGTCATTCGTCAAAGCTTCATTATAAAGCGTCATATAATCTGCCGACCCTAAGTATTGAGCATACCGTTTAGGAACGTTGATGCCAGTGTTAACACGTACTTTAAACTTGTTTTCAAAGGCAACACCTCGTTTGGTAGTGATTGAGACAACACCTTTTGTTGCCCGGCTTCCATATAATGCCACTGCAGCTGCACTTTTCAACACGGTTATCTGCTCTATTTCCGATGGAACGACATTGTATTCATCACGCGGAATCCCATCAACCAGAACCAGTTTATTATTCATACCCCAGGTATTGCCTGTGTAACCGGGAATAAAACTAGACAGATTATCCAAACTAGAGGTCGTATAATTACTCTCCAACATGTCAGCCACATTCAAGGTAGAAACACCCCCAAGCAAGTCGGCTTTATTTACCCGGTTAAAGGCAACTTGTACCTCATCATACTTATTTGCCTTTAAAACGATTCTGCTTAATCCGGCTTTTGCTTCAACAATACTGGATTTATACCCGGTTGCCTTAACAGACAACAGACTATTGGCAGAAGCAGATATTGTAAACTCACCTGATTCATTGGCAATGGCACTTGTGTTATCTTTCTCGTTAATGATTACCGCCCCGGGTACACGATTACCCTTAGCATCGAGTACGATTGCCGACACGTTTATCTTGTTATCTTGCGCACTTATTTCCTGAGAGAAAAAAGTAAATATAGCGCATATAAAAAATATTATTTTTATATATTTCATCGTTGTTGTTTTTTTTCGATTATATATTTACAATTACCAACCCGGATTTTGAGGAAAGTCAAGATACAAGCTTGCATCCAACCGTTTTAAAGGAAGCCAGTAATGCTTTTCGGAGTAAAACCTTTCCCAAACAATGTATTCCTTTAAATTGTTAATCTTATTATTCTGTGGAACAGTTTTATCTAAGAAAAGATTTGTCGGGATGAGATCATTCGTCTCTTTAATATCGCGGGTAAAGCTAATTCCTGTCTTGATGGTATAAGGATATTTAGCCAATAAGTGCCAGCGACGCAAGTCGGTAAACCTTTTTCCTTCATATGCCAATTCTACTGCGCGCTCACGTCTTATTTCCCCCATGAAAGATTCAACGGAAACTAAAAATTTAGCATTTACCCCGGGCATCGGAGTACCATTTGGCAGGATTACACGATTACGAACTTTATTAAAAGCATAAACGGCATCCTTCGGAAAAGTGGTTGAAGGAGTATGTACATCGCCATAACCATTAACAGCTGCCTCTGAATACATCAGATAAACATCAGCCAGACGTATCCACGCAATATGAACCGAATGCGCGTTCCATGCATTATCATACATATTAAACCCAAGTGGATCCCATCTCTGCATCAAATAACCTGTCATGCTCCCCGTTGCCGTTGGTACGCGATAGTTTCCACCATCATAAAGATTCGCATAAACAAAAGGCTTAGCATTAGTAGCAGTACTCAATACTTCTTTCTGCGTATCAAAACCGAAAGTGATATAAAAGCGTGGATCTCTGTTTTTCCATGGATAGTGTGTATCATACCCTGAAGTAGGGTCATCAACATCTGCTTTACTAACTGAATTAATTGGCAACCCATTAGCCATGCCAAAATAGTTCACATAATTTGCAGTCGGATATTGCGACCAGCTTCTACCCTGTAAAACATATGAACAAAGATATTCTTTATCTGTTGACTGTCCTGTACCACCCCAGTTAGGCCCCCTGAAAATAGCTTCAGGATAGGATACTCCATTAATAATAGCGGTACCCGGCATTCTTCCCCCAGCACCATTCAGATGATAATTATCAGGATAATTGCTCCATGGGATCAATCGATATCGGCATGCTCCGTTAGGATCTTCTTCTTTACAATTTGCCAATAAGAGTCCAAAAGCATCAGCTGCTTTTTTACAATACTCCTTATTGTATTCTTCTGCTCCTCCTGAAGACATGTTCATCAATGGACTTCCGGCATACAAATAATTCTCACCCAGATAAGCCATGGCCATCCATTTATTGATACGAAGATCATTCTTACCCAACGTAGTTTGACCGGCAATTGTTTTATCCCAGTCGTCTGGCAATAAATCGTACGCTTTTTGGAAATCCTTGGCAATTGAATCGGCACATGCCTGATAAGTTAACCGTTTTAAAGTTAGCTGTTGGTCTGCAGGTAGCACTTTAGAGATGTAAGGTAATCCACCCCAAAGACTAATCAATTGAAAATGAAACCAGCCTCTAAAGAAATATAATTGGCCTGCTATCAGTTTTTTCTCTTCCTCAGTCGCATTTGTCAGCTTTGCCAGATTCTGAAGGCCCAGGTTCGCTTTTCTGATTCCATACCAGCTTCCCGTCCATAACGCTTTTGAAGTTTTGTAGTTGGTTGTACTAAAACCACTTGGAATATTATTACCAGTATTTGATGCATCCAGATACGAACCTCCGGCACCATATCCAAACTCTTTCTGCCACATCCAGAAGTTGCCATTATCAACCGCCCAGATCCATGCACCTTGGTTTTGAGCATTATTACCCCACATTTCTTCTTCTCCGTTATTAAAGAAATTATTGTCATCCCGATTACAAAAACTTGGAATACAATTGTATAATTCTTCCGTAAAACCCTGGAAATTCTTGAAATTTTTATAGGCATCTTCCGAATTGACTGTTGTTGCCGGCGCTTTATCTAAATAATCCGAACACGAAGTAATCCCTGCCAGCAAAGAAAAGAAGCCGCAATAGAGAATTAATTTTATATATTTTTTCATTTTTCTAAATATTTTACAATGTTAACTTAAGGCCTAAATTATAACGTCTTACAGTTGGATATGAATTCCCATTTATTGCACTTACTTCTCTGTCATCAGGAGTGTGAGTCCACAGGAATAGGTCATTCCCATTTGTATATACACGTAATGATTGAAGTCCTATGCTTCTAACCCACCTTGAAGTAAACGTATAAGCAATTTCTGCATTCTTTAAGCGGATATAAGAACCGTCATACATATAGCGGGTTCCTTCAGATGCACCATTCAGCGTGTTACTTACTCTAGGCATTGGAGAATCAGCAGTCATATTATTTTTAGACCAGTAAGAACCTTCACTATACACATTATTAAAGAACGCTAAGGCGCCGTTGTAAAAACTTTGAACCTGAATATATCGGGAAACATTATTTACCCCGTAGAACTGTACAAAAGCACTAAATCCCTTCCAGTCAAGACCAACAGTAGTATTATAGGTGTTCTGGGGATTGGTAGGATACCCATAACGAACTCTATCCTTAGTCCCATCGATGACACCATCACAGTCGAAATCTAATATCCTGTAATTACCGGGGATTTTAGTGTCAGCGCTCGAGAATGCCGTACTTCCGTACAGCTCATCCCAGGAATTGTAAAAACCTTTACTGATAGTTGATTTGGATTGATTATTTGGATATCCTGCTGCTTTCAAATATTCTGGATAAAGGGCAGGGTCATCTTTATTTACAACAATATCAACAGCATGAGTCATACTTGCATTAGCCCATACATGCACATTTTTACCAATTTTCTGACTGTATTTAAGCTCTAGTTCATACCCGTTTACTTTTACGATGCCCACATTGACTGTTGGAGGGGTAAATCCAAAATAAGAAGGAACTGCCCTGGAAGCTCCGGGTAAACTAATATTGGTTCGGTAATCATTAAAGATGTCGACACTTCCGGAAAATAAATTCTTAAAGATAGAAAAGTCTGCACCAATATTCTTTTTGGTTACTTTCTCCCAGGATATATTTGGATTCCCAATCTGAGTTTGGTTGTTAAAGGTATAAGTGCTTAAATCATTATTCTCAGCTGTAGTGCTCAATGCCCCTTGCGTGGTACTATTATTCAGTTGATCCATATATAGCCAGCGTCCATTCATGTTATCGTCTCCAATCTGACCATAGGAAACTCTTAATTTCAATAAATCTAAGAACGTAAGACTTTTCATGAATTTTTCTTCGCTAATCATATAGCCTAAAGCTCCGGAAGAAAAGAATGCAAAACGATTTGCCGGGGCAAACTTTTCAGAACCATTATAAGCGCCATTATATTCAGCAAAATATTTATCCTTATAGGCATACGTTGTACGGAAGACTAAATCCTGGCGATATGATGGAATATTAGCGCCTGAGGCTTGTACCTGACGCGTAAAATTACCCATTGCAGTCACATTGTGATTTCCAAAACGACCTTCATAGAATAACTGAGCCTGATAATTTAAATTCCGGTAAGTTTGATTATTATCCATTCCACCACCTTTTGTAACCCAGTTGTTTTGCATGTAATAATCAAAATTGGTAAGTCCATCAGGTGTATTTGACGTTGAAACAAGCCCTGTATATGGACTAATATATTCTACTCTTGATACATATGTAGTGCTCATGTCAATTCCTCTTAAAGTTTCAACAAAGGTATTATCCAAAGAAACAGTTGCTTTTGCAGAAAGTCCTTTTAGGAACATCCCTAAATCCTGATTTAGAGAAAAGTCAGAAGCAATACGTGTAGTAGTGGTGTAACCATCTCCACCAATCGACAAATTCATGGCTGAATTTGCAGCTTCAACCCCGTTGCCTGGATAGTATCCCCAGGCTCCATCTGAATATTTCGGATAGTAAATATCAGGAGGCGTTTTATAGGCGCCACCCCACAAATAACCCTCAGAGATTACATTAAAAGGTGCCCTCTTTTTACCATATGAACCGGAAAGATTAATCAAAAATTTGGTTGACTTTGTCAATTGAAAATCCAGATTAGCTCTTGAATTTACTCTGTTATAGCTATAACCGGACTGATAGCCTTTGTCATTAGGCAATAATTTCACAATGTCACCTTCATTCACAAAATCCACAGCAGTAAAATACTTCACAAATTTAGTTCCTCCTGAAACGTTTACATTTGCATTGTATGTCATAGCATAATCCTTGAACTCTAATTTCTGCCAATCGATATTAGGATATCGTTCTTTTTGAGCTTGTGTCGTTTGATTACGATACATATTTATAAATGACTGGGAGTTCATATAAGCCCAACTGCCTGGTTGCTGGTTTAATTCGTATTCAATAGCTCTGTTTTTTACTTCAAGGGCATCGTAAGAATCCATTTTACCGGGAAGTGTTGATGGAGCCTTCATTGTTGAACTAAATCCAACTTCAATTTTGGCTTTGCCTTCGACACCTCTTTTTGTAGTAATAAGAATTACTCCATTCGCACCCCTAACCCCGTATATGGCTGTGGCAGATGCATCTTTCAACACTGAAACCGATTCAACGGAAGTAATATCTACGCTGCTTATCTGACGTTCGATGCCATCAACGAGAATAAGTGGACTGCTGTTATTCCAGGAACTTATTCCACGAATAATAATCTGAGGATCTTCTTCCCCAGGTTTTCCGTTGCTTACCAAAGTGGTTATACCCGGGAGATTCCCCGTAAGTGCTTCCCCTAAACTGGAAACACCCCCTGTACGTTCAAGTACTTTACCCGAAGTCTGAGCGATAGATCCGACAATACTTGCTTTTTTCTGTTTGCCATAGCCGACAACTACTACCTCATCCATATTAAGGCTATTATCGCTCAGTCTAACCTTAACAAATCGATTATCGGGGATATTTACTTCCTGAGTTTTATATCCTATATACGATATCACAAGGGCTTTTTTACCCTCCGGAACACTTAATGTAAATTGACCATTTGCATCAGTAATGACACCACTATTTTTAATGTCTTTAATTATAACTGTCGCCCCAATTAAAGGTTGATTTGTATCATCGACAACCAACCCTTTGATCATACTTTTATTTTGAGCTACTAACGATGAGCTCAACAAAAGCAATGACAGGAGCAACATACTTGTCAGTTTCAATTTCTTTTTTGCCGAGGTTAAACATTCGGGCAATAAAATCTTGTGTATGTTTTCCATTTATATTTTTGATTAACTTATTATATTGAAATGAAATTATATATTTTTTCCAATTAGCATTTCTTTTAAATTGCTAATTATTCCATAACTAATATAATGCAATCAACTGTCATCCATCTTTCTTTCCATAACATAAATATTTTTAAGGTTAATTTGATTCGTGCAATTCTAAGTTTGTTAAGTACTTAGGAGCAATTATCGTGTGACATACACTTCTTTGCTATTTGTTTTCAAAAAGGAAATTATACTGTCTATAACAAAAATTTCATACTCCTTATCATTATAAGTAAAATCCAAAGGTATATGAAAAGAATGTGTAATTATTGTTACCTGATTGCAAACTTAGTCTACTTTTGTATTCTCAATTTTCAATAATAGATATTTTATTTCTAATAAAAGATATATGTGTGAATATTACCAAAATGTATGTTAAGTAATGATTTGAACCATTGCTTTATATACTTAAAGGCAATAAATGTCTCAAATTAGTATAGTCTTTATGTATATTAAATAGTTTATGATTCGTTGAAACTCTGAATAAAAATGAATCACATTCGATCAAGCACTAATTACCTTTTAAGATTTGTAAAAACAAAGTCTTTTAAAGCAAACAAGTTCTCACCTTCTTTACCTATGAATTTAAGGTAAACATCGTGTCTTCCGGTAGTATGCGTAGTTTTGGCAATAAAAGTCTTTATGTTCGACAAACTACCTGTATCTTCAATCTTACAGGTTGCAATTTTCTTCCCCTTATCTATTGAGTCCAACCATATTTCCACGTGTCCACCTTTTGTCGAAGAAGCAGAAATGCAAATCTTATCAGAAATTTTTTCGTAATCTCTATTACCAAATTCTACCCCTGCATACAATGCCCAATCATTGTTATGTATGTTGTCTAGCAAAGTAATCCCATTGGGCAATAAAGTTCTTATACTTCCATATTGATTTGCGGGGCATTCTGCAAGTATAGGCGAATAAGCATCGCGATATATATAGAGATCAAAATCAGCATAATTTGACCCCTGCACATACAATCCTTGCCTGTTTCCACACCATCCGTTATAGTTACGGCTAAACTTGTCAAGTACTTCTACCTTTATTTTACTGCCAACAGGCATCCATTTCTCTGCATCTTTACTATAAAACCCGGTTAATTCATGATTATTTCTTTCTAATTTCAACCACACAATATTACCGATGTTATTACTAACTTCGTATTTGATCTGATCAAAACTAAAGCAAATGACTTTTTCCCCTTGGTTATTTGTAGTGCTGAATATTTTAGCAATCAAATTTTCCTGACCATTCATAATTCTTATTCCTGCCTCATCGGAAGCTGATTTAGAATTGAAATCAAGGCGTGTTATCAATGAATAGTTGTGCTCAGGATCTGTTTTTATAACCGTATTTGCTTTGGTGGTACTTTTTGGAATTAATCTTAACCAACCGGACCGTGCAGTGAGTGAGACAAGAGCATTTGGTGTATATCCCAGGAATGACCATTCAGGATGAAGCTTTTCAGCTGTGAAAAAATCAGATTTAGGAACCATCCAGGGAATATCACTCGTAGGTAATAATGGAGCATTTTTAACCATGTTCACGGGATAATCGGCCACTACATTATTGGCAGAGTCATAGTTCACCTGATTTACCAATCCTTGTCGTCCCTGTCCATACCATTCATTATCATTAGCTCTGGCCCAAACAGGATGCAAAAGCCAGCTTGTACCATCTTCCAGATCTACTACTGACGAACTGTGGTTTGGACCAAAAAAGACTGCACTCGATTTATTCGGATCATTCTCATTAAACAGATCGGTTGGAACTGTCCATGCCGCTTTATCAGTTGTCAGCGTTTTACTTCGCATAACTTTTTGCCCTCCCGATACATCCCTGGCAAATGAATAATAGTAATATCCATTGTGCTTCCACATTACTGGTCCTTCAGCCCAGCTGTACGGGTGTTCTTCTGTTCCCGGATTTAACCAGTCAAGGTTGTATACTACGCCTGTTGCTTGTCCCGTTTTATCCAGTTCTACAATTCCATTATTCGACTGACCATTTTTTACAATCATATACCATTTCCCATTATCATCAATAAAAATTGAATTATCATACCCAAGACCATACGAAAGCTGGGATGGGTTGCTGACTTTTACGGGCATACTCCAGGGGCCTTCGGGTTTATCTGCCTTTACATAATACATGGAATTGGCCCTGGAGAAAAAATCCCAATACGTATTATTGTAGAATACAATCTGACCACCCCAGCAACCAGCACCTGCCGTATCACCATATAATGACCAACCGGCTGAGACTGGTTGAGCAATTGCTTCCCAATGGATTAAATCTGTTGAATGATATATGACCGGAGTCGGATTAAATGAAGATCCAGTGGTGTAAAAATTTTCTCCAACCTTTGTAAGTGTACAATCTGAATGATCTCCTGGAATTACAGGATTCATAAATGTTTTAAGCGCTGGAGATTGAACAACTCCGTTTATGGACTGAAATAAACTGGTTAAGCTAATAAGAATAATTGTAATAGTAATTTTCATTGAGTAAATTTGTTTCACAGGATTCATTTTGTTTATTATAGGTTCGTATCCTAAGGTATAAATCCTTAATTTTCGAACCATAAAATATGTAATTTAAAATTTTTATCAACATTTGATTTAACACCTAAACATAAAGATTGGAGTGATTTCTCGCTCCAATCTTTTCACAACATTCAAAGCCAGTTGTTAACTAATCAACTTTCTATTTATTTTGAATGAACGCAATTAAAAAAAAAGAACCTTTCTAATCAATTACAAGTTTAAAGAAACTTGTGATCTTGTTTCTATGACAAAAGTATAGTTGTATTTAATTTCTGACTTCCGAATTAAGATATTTAATTTTTAATTTTAGACATACAAACATACATGCATAAAAATAAAGATATAAAACTCCCGATATGAATGCCTGGTTTAGAAAAACGTTGATAAAAAAAGTTATGGACAAGGCTTTTAGGCTGAAATGTGTTGATCGATCACAGTAATTTATGATGAACTATAAAAAGTGCAGTAGTTTGAATATTTCTTGTGCAAGAGTGAGGATTATATTCCCGAATTAATAAATGTGGAACTAAATAAAGAAAAACAACAATATTTTTTTAGAAATTTATGCAAATCTTGATTGAATAAGCCTGTACAACCGGATATGTTTCAGTAAGCATATATTTTAACGAGAAATTGAATGGATGAAAACATGGATTGACGATTAGCATTAACAATTTTTCCAACAAAAATTCCACCTGTTTTAACTTCCACCTATTAATAATTCATAGGGGGTTGCCTTAGGGTTTGGAGGGGTAAACCTATCTGAACCCCCTTGCAACCCCCTGCCAACCCTCAGGCAATATACTCTAAGAACGAAGAAATAATTTCATTCTTTTCAATGCCTTTCATGAAGGGACATGAGTGATCTCCCAGTACAGTTATTGGGAATTAGATGTTTCTCCACCACTTATCCGGCAGAACCAATAAGTCTAAGGCATTTCATTAAAAATGGCTAAACAAATTCAAGAAGATCTGTTTAGCCATTCGACAATAAGTATTTATCAACATTACGCAATTTAATAGTCTGACATCCATTTAGGATCATTGTAAAATTACATTTGTTTTACAATAACAATCTATCTTGTCGAATCTTACAATCTGTTAGTTGTGAATAGAAAAACAAAAGCTTAATAAACTCGTGACATCTTCCAATGATTCAAAATTTATTTTGTGATCGATAAAATACGATTGAATTTTTTGTTTATTATTGGAAAATGCTTTAAGAACCTGCTTTTGCGAACTTATTATGATTAGTTTACCTTCACTCTTAATCCAAAACGATGTATGCGTTTTTGCTTTAAATCTTTCATTCGATGACAGTTCACCCAATTGGTGAGTCTCTCCTCCATCAGTTGTTGACATTCTGCCTAAAGATTTTACATTTGATACCTGTGAGTAACCGCCAAAACCTGCTTGTTTCCCATCTGGCAGTAAAGTGGATATATACTGTATATATATATTCCCGTTTCCAACAGCTATTTTTTCAAAAAACTCGCACTTCTCATAATTTATAAATACCCGGTTAGCGATAACCACCGAATCAATTGTCTGAGTTAATCCTAAAGCTAAAACCTGATCATTTTGCTTGAAAAGCATTTCTTTTGTAACGGTTTCATAATTCAACAATGATCCCACCACTTTATGATTCTTGAAATAAACATTTCCTTTTTGAAATTCAGGGAATAAAAAGCCGTTCGTAATTTCTTCCGACTTAACTGTAAACGACATTAAAAATACAAAAATACTGATTGTGATTAGTTCTTTTTTCATACTTCGTTTGATTTTTCTGGTTCCAATTATAGGGTATATAAAATTGATTCACGTTAAATCGGAATGTTCTCACTCTTTCGAGCTTAGTATCAGCACATACGATAAGTGATTTTTTGCAAGGAAACATCGTGACATTTACGTTTCTTTCTATATGTTGAGTACAAAAATAAACTAAAGCAAGTTCAAATATTTCTGTTTTTAGATATAAAATTTAGATTATTAAGTACTTCTGCTCTACCAAAATAAAAAACGAACCTTCCTGAAAGCTATCGGGATGGTTCGTTTTTATATTAGAGTTTATTTCTATTAAAATGTTATAGTATTAATTTACAGACCTCTCCCTATCCGCCAGCTGGCGGACTCCCAAGGAGAGGGACTTTGCGGAGTGTGATTAATGAGATGCATCTCTTTACTTTACTGCCGTGTCCCCTTTCTCCCGATAGCTATCGGGATTGGGAGAAAGGGTTAGGGATAGAGGTCTTGAACTGAATAATACTAACAGACTGTTTTAAAGAGACATAATATATTAATCCGAATAAAGTCTATTGGAAAGCAGTAGAACATATAATGTAAATACTCCTTTCATTTTTTTATTACAAATTTGAAAGTATATATAACAAATCTGACAGATAAAAAATAATTATATTTCATTCGGAGTTTTTCCAAAATGTTTTTT
>Ga0302271_10004196_pt1 | contig 11659 bp, 10 predicted proteins | sample III_Bog_N1_1_FD_198767 | JGI IMG/M metagenome (GOLD analysis project Ga0302271, IMG submission 198767) | Peat permafrost microbial communities from Stordalen Mire near Abisko, Sweden - III_Bog_N1_1 | ecosystem: Environmental > Terrestrial > Soil > Wetlands > Peat | place: Sweden: Abisko... | reverse complement strand
TTTGAAAAAACAGAGATAACTTTTGTTACCCTGTTTACAACGTCGACAGGAATTTTTTTCAGAGAGTCATTTACCGCATGATCCTGGGAGTGCCCGTTTAAACATGATAAGAGCAGGGTCAAAAAGATGAGTGACCTTGAATTATCCATGACATTTGCCGGACATTTAACCATCAGGTTTCCTGCGGATTGCTAATCAATACATCATCAGAATTAAACTGAAATCCAAGACGTTTTCCTGTAATTACCCTTGAATGCTGAATCTTGGCTTCTGCCTGCCCAACTGTGGCAATTTTTACCGTATCATATGGTGGTACGAGAAGATCAAATTCAAGAGCATACTGAATTGCAGTTGAAATAATTAGCTGCAATGACTGTTTGCTTATCTCTTCATTACCGTAATTTGTAAATAACATTCCCATCTGTCTTTTCCCTTCCACGAAGTATTGTTTTTCATGGTTAATGAATATCCTGGCTATAAGGTATCCAAGGTCATCGAGCCGTGAATATTTAAATGAATCACTCAGAAAGTTATAAATATTAATTATTCCTGAATATGCATTGAATTTGTTTTTCTGTATATAAGCTGTTTTCCAGGCAGGATGTTCCCTGTCGAACTGGAAGATAACCCCCGGCATACTGAAAAGCAATATATCACCCGCAACCTTAATCTGAGCATCAAAATTGCTCCTGTCGGTATACTCCAGCCTGATCCTGGAATCCATTCCGATTAGACTCGTATTTACATCCTTCGATAAATTTTTAAGAACATCCTTAACTATACAAAATGACTCCAGCGTATTATCAAAAACTTTTTGTTTCAGTAGTGATTTTTCTTTCAGAGTTCCTATTATTGCTGCTTTTTTATCGTCCTGGTTTGTCATATTAAACGGATTATTTGTATTGAATAGTGTATTACAGGCATCTAAAATAAGAATTTAACTAATACGATCTGGCGAAAAGAACTCTTCTGACTGATGGTTTACCTGAGTACACACATTTGCCTTGTTCATCAGGACTGTCAAAAGGAATGCACCTTATAGTGGCTTTGGTCTCCTCTTTAATCTTTTCTTCCGTTTCTGCAGTACCATCCCAGTGTGCCATTATAAATCCTCCGGGGTTATCAAGCACTTTCAGAAATTCTTCCCAGCTGTCAACATAAAAAGTATTCTCTTTTCTGAAATTAAATGCCTTATTATATATGTTCTCCTGTATGCTTTCAAGGAGTTTTGGAATATGATCATAAATACTATCGATGGGTATAGTCTCTTTAGTAAGATTATCCCTGCGGGCAACTTCGATTGTGTTGTTCTCCAGGTCTCTGGGCCCGATAGCCAGACGAACCGGAACACCTTTAAGCTCATAATCGGCAAATTTCCATCCCGGTTTATTGTTATCCCTGTCGTCATACTTAACTGATATCCCCAGTGCCTCAAGCCCTGATTTGATCTTATTTGCAGCCGTTGATAATGCTCCGATTTGATCGATGTTTTTATATATTGGGATTATCACAACCTGGATAGGTGCGAGTTTCGGAGGGAGGACCAATCCGTTATTATCGGCATGTCCCATTATAATTGCACCCATAAGCCTGGTAGAAACGCCCCATGACGTCGCCCAGACATACTCAAGCTTTCCTGATTTATCAGTAAACTGTACATCGAATGCCTTGGCAAAGTTCTGTCCGAGAAAATGGCTGGTTCCGGCCTGCAATGCTTTCCCGTCCTGCATAAGGGCCTCAATAGCGTATGTGTCAAGAGCGCCGGCAAAACGTTCGTGTTCACTTTTATACCCTTTTATTACAGGAAGAGCCATGGAATTCTCAGCGAACCCTGCATATACATTTATCATTTTCTCAGCTTCTTCCATAGCTTCCTCGCGGGTTGCATGAGCTGTATGTCCTTCCTGCCACAGGAATTCTGTAGTTCGTAGAAATAACCTTGTTCTCATTTCCCATCTGACAACGTTGGCCCACTGATTTATGAGTATCGGCAAATCCCTGTAGGATTTAATCCAGTTCTTATATGAGTGCCAGATTATTGTTTCCGACGTAGGGCGTATAATTAATTCTTCTTCAAGTTTTGCAGTGGGATCGACAACAACACCCTTGCCATTTTCGTCATTCTTTAACCTGTAATGGGTTACAACAGCACACTCTTTTGCGAATCCTTCGACGTGAGCAGCTTCTTTACTGAAAAATGATTTTGGTATAAATAAAGGAAAATACGCATTGACATGCCCGGTTGCTTTAAATAGTCTGTCGAGTTCAGCCTGTATCTTTTCCCAGATTGCATAACCATATGGTTTGATTACCATACATCCCCGCACAGCAGAATTTTCTGCCAGATCAGCCTTGATAACCAGATCGTTATACCATTGTGAATAATTCTCTTCCCTGTTAGTTAAAAACTTCGCCATTTTTTTGGTATGGTATTTGTTTCATTATTATTAAATAAATAGATTGCGTAAAAATAAATAAAAAGATCAGTTATTACTTAAAAAAGAAGGGGAGGTTCATCATGAAAGCAAAATACTATACCGGAATCCTGTCGATTCTTCTGCTGACATGTTCGGCTGTTAGCGGGCAGAGAGGAGATTCCAGATCATACCAGAATGATGGAGCAGGCCTTGTTGTAAATAATTATTATAACGACTATGATAATTATTTTACATCCAGGATAAACAGGTTTCACAGGTCATATGCTGTTTTTGATTACTATTCTCCTGTCTTTGATGATTCATATGGGTATTATTACCCAGATTATGATTATGGATATAGCAGCTACTACGGGTACGATCCTTATTTCGGAAGCAATTATTACTGGGGTTATAATCCTTTTTTCTGGAACAGCTGGTACTCTCCGTTCAGCTTCTATTTCAACTTTGGCAACAGATGGCATAACAATTATTACGGATGGAACAACAATTATTACAATCATGGATACCATAATTACAGATCCGACTACTATTCGAGATATGATAATTATGGAAATCATAATTCATACAGAAATTCAACATCAGTTTACTCAACGAGACGTGGACAAGTCAACTCCTCCGAATCTGTGAACAGGAATAATAATGAATCAAGAAGAGTGAACAACTCCGGGAATACAGCCGGCAGTTACAGCAATAGAAGTTATAACAGTAGTAACAGGAATTCCGTAAGTACTTATACAAGATCCAACACCGGAACTGCTACCAGGTCATACCGAAACGAGAACGCAACCCAGGGAAGGTCAGCTTCAAGGTCAATGAGCAGCCCTCAAATAAGGTCGTCTTCAAGATCTATGAGCAGTCCACAGATCAGATCCTCCTCTTCAAGGTCATTTAGTTCGGGTTCATCAGGTAGAGGCAGTTCTTCTTCCAGGTCATTCAGCTCAGGATCATCGGGAAGAAGCAGTTCTTCACACAGTAGTTCAGGGTCATCCGGATCAAGGTCAGGTTCATCCGGCGGACGATCTTCAGGACGCAGGTAATATTCCTTAGATGTATTTTAAATGGGAATTGATATAAATTTATTTTTTGAATTGTAACAGTTAGTTGATTAAATTTGTTTCTTTGGTACAATATTTGCGCATACATAAGAAAATAATCGGGGGAATTAATATGAAAACATTATCTCAGATACTAATCCTTGCAGTTTTTGCTCTCAGCTCGTGTACTTCAACACTTTACACAGGTGCAGAGAATGATGATCTGTATTATTTGCCTTCAGATCAGCCTGTTGCTAAAAGCAGATCAGCCGAAAATGACCAGGTTGCAAAAGTTAATCCAAAGGGTAAGGACTATTATGATAACATATATGCTGCCGATACCCTTGTATCAGACCAGTATTCGGATGCTGTAGATTATGATGCACAGGTAAATAATAATGACTATAACAATAACGGAGGATATGAGTATTTCAATGATAATTCATATACAGGCAGGTTAAGGATGTTCTACGGAAACTATTTTAACCCCTACTGGAGAGATCCTTTCTATTCCGGTTTTGGCTATAGTAGTATGATGCCTTATTCATATGGTTTTGGCAGTCCATATTATATGGATCCTTATTATGGCTATGGCGGTGGATATTTTGGCGATTATTACGGGGGCTATAATCCTTACTATGGTGGCTATGGTTATGGTAGCTATGGTTATGGTGGAATGTACGGAGGTTACTATGGCGGAATGTACGGAGGTTATTATGGCGGATTATTTGGAGGTTATTATTCCGGTTATGGAATGAAGCTTATAGGTGAAAAAGGTGTTCCTTATGGCAGAACAGAAAGACCAAGTTCCATGTCATCGAGGTGGAACAGCAGTGTGGGTGGAGTCGGGTCGGCAAGAAGAGATCCTTCTCTTTCTTCCGCAAATTCAAGAGTTACCGGAAGGTCAGCGTCGGGACAATCTCTTTCAACTGATCAGAGAAGAACTTCTGCACAACAGGTGAATACACAACAGGCAGCTAATCAGAACAGGTATATCAGGTCAAATACTACAACACAGCAGAGGACAACTCCCAGCTCAAGGCCTGAATATAACAGTGCCAACAGATCTTATACTCCGAGTTATAATAACCCCAGGATGAGCACACGTCCGTCGTATAACAACAGCAGGGCAGCAGAAGGAATAAATTCAGGTGCAGGCAGAAGTAACAGTGCTGTCAGCAGCGGGAGAATTTATAATAATTCACCTGCAACTAGGACTCCGTCAAATCAGGGTTCAAACTCTAATTCTTACAATAACAGCAGAAGCAATTCATACAATGGAGGCAGTGTTCAGAGAAGGAGCGAAGCGCCTTCTTCATATTCTGCACCCGCAGGCCAGTACAGGTCCAATTCCTACAGAAGTTCTGAAAGCTACTCTACACCCTCAAGGAGCAGTGTGGAAAGGTCAGGCAGTTATTCATCAGGGTCATATAGTGGTTCATCAGGCAGATCTTCCTATAGCGGAGGAGGTGAATCAAGAGGATCTTACTCTTCAGGTTCATCAGGCTCTTCTGGTTCATCAGGAAGTAGTTCTTCTTCAGGTGGCGGCGGAGGCGGCGGTTCATCCTCCGGAAGGAGATAGTATTAAACAATAAAATAATACTTTAACAGTTCATTCTAAATAAAGAGTGCAGGGATAGTTTTACGAAAAAAAATCGAATCTTATGAAAAAGATATGTGCAATAATACTAACAGCATTTTGTCTGTATGCGGGTACAAAAGCTCAGAATGTTGATGACGCATTGCGGTATTCCCAGGTTTTTTATAACGGAACAGCCCGATTCAACGGAATGGGTGGCGCATTTACATCACTGGGAGGAGATATTTCCTCTCTTGGCCAGAACCCGGCCGGAATAGGAGTATTCCGTGCTTCTGAATTAACAGTTACACCTTCTCTGTTCAATATTAAAACTACTGCGGGTTTCCACGGAAATTCAACAGATAACCTTTCGAACTTTAATCTCAATCAGATAGGTTTTGTAAGCAACCTGATCTCAAACAGCAATGAAACCGGACTCATCAACTTAAATATTGGATACTCCTATAATAAGACCAATAATATGTATCAAAGTGTGTTAATCAAGGGAGTCAGTAACACAAGTTCAATGGCTGACTACTGGGCAGCACTTGGTAATCAGAACGGAGGAACTTTTTACAAAGACCTTCAGGGTGCTGAAGGAATAGCATTCGATGCTTATGTTATGGACACAGTTACAGGTTCTGGTGGTAGAAAATTTGCTACTGCCTTGTCTAATTACGGAGATAATCCTCCCTCTGTTTATGGTCAGACCGTCAGACGCCTTGTGACAAATGAGGGATATATCGGAGAACATGATATTTCTTTTGGAGGTAATTATTCGAATAAACTCTTTTTTGGTGCTTCACTCGGAATCTCAAAACTGAGATATACCAGTCATTATGAGCATCTTGAGTCCACTGATATTTCGATGCCTTCACAATTCAAAAATTTTACCTATACTGATCATTATGAGGATAAAGGAACAGGTTATTCCATCAAAATAGGCGCTATATATAAACCTGTTGATGCTGTACGTATCGGCCTGGCTTTCCATTCCCCAACATGGTACAAGATAGATGAGTATTATTATAACAATATAAGTGCAAATGTTCTGGGAGGACACAGCGAATTTTCAAATCCTGCACAGCGATTCAGCTATGCATTAGCTACGCCCTACAGGTTATTGGCAGGTGTTGGTGTTCAGATCCAGAAAGTTGCAATTCTCAGCCTGGATTACGAATTTGCTGATTATAGTTCAGCAAAGTTCTCTGAAACAGGTGACGGATATGATTACAGTGTAAAAAATATGGAAATTAAAAATAGTCTGAAATCAGCCAGCAATATTCGTCTTGGAGGTGAGTACCGGCTAAACAAATTGTACCTGAGAGCGGGTTACGGCTATTATGGGAAAGCATTCAAAGCAAGTGAGGACAATGCAAATCTCTCTTATAACTCTTTGTCCTTTGGAGCCGGGTTCCGTGAACAAAATATTTCAATAGACTTTGCCTACACATATTTTAGTTATTCTCAGAAGTATTTTCTTTACCCTGTGGATGTAAACGTTGATCCGGCTGTTGCCAATTTAAGTGCTATGAGGAACCTATTTTCACTCACTATCGGCTATAAGTTCGGTATTTGATACTTTGATTATTTGATGACTTCCTTTGATTGGGGCTGTCTCTCCGGAGACGGCCCTTTTTATTTGATCATTCTTTCTCCTGATTTTAAAATTTATTATCCACAGATTTCGCATCTATATGCAGATGTGAATAGCCTTATCTCTGAAAACCTGATCGCCTGAAGACAGGCTATGCTGATCAAGGTGCAGGAATATTCAGAAGAAGTTTATTGCTTCAGGGCCAACATTAAAAATGAGGTCAAGAACACTTAGATTTTGTACGAAACCGTTAGAATTGTCAAAGACCTGCAGGTATTTCTTTACCAAGAAATGGGATTGTATTTTGGGTGATAAGGCGTACCTGTAATCATATTCAGCAGACATGGAAGGCTCAAAACGATCTGTGTATCTGAGATTGACATTTATTTTAAGTATAGTCAGAATTAAAGCCAGAAGTTCTGAATTCAAATCAATAAGCAAATCGAAGTTCGAGGATATTATTTTTTCAATACTTTCAAAGTAGAATTGAAAATATGGAGAAGAGCTATATGCCGATGTAAGAGCCCTCAAATGAACCTGCTGCCAGCGTTTTGAATAATCAATCCTGATTTCCCTGACCGGTGTTTTATGAATGCTCCCAAGCAATACAGGAACAGAGAGGAGCTGCCGTCCATGGGAAGAGAGGATGTAACATCTGTTGCGGTATGATTGTTTAATATAGTTTTCCTCCTTTTCAATCAATATCTGACTGGCCTTTGAAATAAGTGAGATGTATTCTATGGCAGGTAAGTATGCGGTGGAGAGCAGAAGTTTTTTCATTGGAAAAAAGTGACGATGCAAATCTATCTATTTTAGTTTAATGTCTCAAATTGATTTTTCTGTCATAAAATATGTTAATTATGAGCCTGAAATTACCATCTGATCCTGAATATCATTGTTGATTTCAAAAATATGGACTATTTTTATATTGAATTTAAACAAATACTATAATGAGATCAAAGCTTTTTCTTTTTCTTCTTCTGGTTTTTGTCGCAGCCAGTACGGCTTCCGGACAAAAAGCTAACAAAAAAATCGTTATAACAGGCGTTGTTAAGGATGCCTATCAGGCTCCTGTTCAGGGTGCTGAAATTATTATTGATGGAGAGAAGAGTGGAGTTTCAACAGATAAAAGAGGGGAATATAAAATCAAGATTCAACCGTCGGTCAAGAAAATTGGGATCTATACTTTACCTCCGGCCATCATAACAGAACCGATAGCAGGAAGGACTTACATAAACTTCATTCTAAATGATTCAATAGTTAAACAGATCACAAGGCTGAAAAATGAATACGGTGATGAACTGGTTGATGTTGGATATGGTACACAGAAAAGGAAAAACGTGACTTCTGCTGTTTCAAAAGTAGATGCACGAAAGGAAAGATATGCTTCATACAATTCAATATATGAGCTTATCCGTGCAGAAGTGCCTCAGGTTCAGGTAACAGGGACGAGTATTAGAATCAGGGAAGCTTCGTCCGTTAATGAAAGTACTCAACCTCTTTTTGTAGTAGATGGTGTACCCACAAATTCTCTTGACGGCATCCAGCCACAGATGGTAAGATCGATCGATGTGCTTAGGGGATCTGCTGCCTCAATTTATGGTACCAGGGGTTCTAACGGAGTCCTTATTATTTCTACGTCAGATACTAAAAGATAATTATTCGCTTATTCGATTTTATTGATCATACTTGCAGCGAAGCCTGCGCCGAAGCCATTATCAATATTAACAACTGTAACTCCTGTAGAACAGCTTGTAAGCATTGCGAGTAAGGCTGAAATACCTCCAAAATTTGCACCATATCCTACGCTGGTGGGAACTGCTATTACAGGCTTATCGATAAGACCGCCAACAACACTTGCAAGAGCGCCTTCCATTCCCGCTATCACTATTACCACCCTGCAATTCCTAATGTCAGGTAATTTATCGACAAGCCTGTGGATGCCTGCAACACCCGCATCATAGATCCTCAGAACTTTATTCCCCAGCAGTTCGGCAGTAATAGCTGCCTCTTCCGCCACTGGCATATCGGAGGTGCCGGCAGTAATAATCGCAATTCTGCTTTCAGGTGTCTTTGGTTTTTTCTTTTGCAATGAAATAATCCTGGCCATGGGATAGAATACTGCGTCATGTGAAATGCTTTTTACCGATTCAAACATTTCCTGGTTTGCCCTTGTACCTATTACATTATTCTCCTTTTCCGACATAACCCTGAAGATCTCCCTGACCTGGTCAATTGATTTACCGGCACAATAAATGATTTCAGGATAGCCTGTCCTCATTTCTCTGTGATGGTCAATTCTGGCAAAACCAAGATCTGTATAAGGGAAATTTTTAAGAATCTCAAGCGCTTTATCAACACTTGTATCACCAATTTTGACTTCATTGAGCAGTTTCTCTACTTCTTTTGCGTCCATATGCCTCTTTTTTAAGGATTTGAACTATTTGTTTAACAAGCCAGCCATCACATTATTGTAAACTTCCTTTACCGGTATTCCTCTCTCTGCAGCTACTCGTTTACAATCCTCGTATTCAGGTTTACAGGAAACTTCTCTCCCGTTAAAATATGAGCGTTTAATAATCAGATTACCATATATAGTATCTGTTGAATCGAATTTTCTGACCAGGGTGTCTTTCCTGAATGGGAATGTTCTTATTCCCAATGAAGTAGATTCTGTAAATATGATCTGCTTTATGACATCAGCAAGCTCTGTTTCACATATTACGTTAAGCATGATACCCGGACGGCCTTTTTTCATAATCAGGTTTGTAAAAAACACATCGGATGCACCGGCTTTAAACAGCCTGTCTGATATATATTCGAAAAACTCAGGATTCATGTCGTCTATGTTGCATTCAAGCTGAAGAGCATCATGACCGGCAACTCTGTTTGCAATTGTTTGACCAATAAATACCCTCAGAAGATTTGGGACTGAAGGGTTTTCTTTCTGACCTATGCCATATCCTGTTTTTTCAATTTTAATCTCCAATCCGGGATCGAAATGAGTACCAAAGGTTGCAAGAATTGCCGCACCGGTAGGCGTTGTTGCTTCAAAGTTAACTCCATCTTTTTTTACCGGCATGCCTTTTATGATCTCTGCGGTTGCAGGAGCAGGTACCGGCAACATGCCATGTTCACAATTCACGAATCCGCCTCCCAGTTCAACTGCAGATACGTGAACCGCATCAACGTTGAAAAAGTTATAACATATTGCAGCGCCAACTACATCAATAATGGAATCAACAGCACCTACCTCATGAAAGTGCACATGCTCCACAGGGACCCCATGGACTTTAGCTTCGGCTTCGGCTATTTTCATAAATATCTTCATACTCACTTCCTTCGTCTTTAAGTCGATTGAGGAAGTATTTATTATTTGTTCGATATCAGACAGATGTCTGTGCGCATGTTCGTGCCGTGTCTGTTTAACCGTAACCTTCGTACCTGTTATACCATGCCGCTGGTCTTTTTGTACCTGCAGTTCCCATCCCGGTAGATTCAGCTTCTTTAATTCCCCAATGAGATACTTTTCATCTACGCCAAGATCAACCATAGCCCCAAGATTCATATCCCCGCTTATGCCTGAGAAACAATCGTAACTTATAACTTTCATCTTTTAACAGTAGTATAATGTCCAACAATTATAATAGAAATTTGTTAAAAATACATGCCAGATTAAGCCTGACTCTATTATGTTCTGCGAATATAGTATTTCCAATCATTACGGAATAATAAAAAAATATTGTATTTTTCCGGTCTTATCCAATTATCGTTTAAATAACCATTTTATTTATAATCATGAAAAGAAGAGATTTTCTGAGAACTTCAGTTGGAGGTGGACTTGCAGCAGGTGTGGCTTTAAAAATGGGAGGATTTGACACATTATGGGCACCCGCAGTGACTGCTGCCAGATATGATATGGTAGCAGTAATGGGAGGTAATCCTGATGCCATGTTTGACCTGGGAATTCAGGAGCTGGGAGGAATGGGAGCTTTTGTCCAGAAGGGTCAAAAAGTTCTGATCAAACCAAATATTGGATGGGATGTGATTCCTGATCTGGCTGCTAATACAAATCCTCTTCTAGTAAAACGAATCATAGAACATTGTTTCAAAGCGGGAGCAAAAGAGGTGTATGTATTTGACCATACCTGCGATAACTGGGTAAATTGCTACAAAAATTCAGGAATTGAAAAAATGGCAAAATCAGCAGGTGCGAAAGTAGTTCCGGGTAATTCGGAAAGCTATTATCACGAAATTGAAATACCAGGCGGTGTAAACCTTCAGAAAACCAAAGTTCATCAGCTTCTTCTTGAAACTGACGTATTCATTAATGTACCTGTTCTTAAGGATCATAATTCGACTCGAATGACCTGCTGCCTGAAGAACACTATGGGTCTTGTCTGGGATAGAGGTTACTGGCATTCAAATAATCTGAATCAATGTATTGCTGATTTCGCTCTTTATGAGAAAAAACCTGCTCTGAATGTCATAGACTGTTATAATGTTATGGTTAAGCATGGTCCTCAGGGTGTTTCTAAAGAAGACGTTGTAACAATGAAATCACAGATACTTACATCTGATTGGGTGGCTGGTGATGCTGCCGCTGCCAAAATGCTGGGAGTAGCTTTTGATAAGATAGAGTATATACCTATAGCTCATAAAATGGGACTTGGAAACATGAATCTGGATTCCCTGAATATTAAAAGAATTAAAATGTAAGATCTGATGAGTTCATCTGTTTTAAGAAGAATCAGGATAATCTTTTCGACACTTGTTTTTATCTTTTTTGTCCTCGTTTTTGTTGATTTCAAATCATTAATCCCTTCAAGCTATATAAACACTCTGATGTTTTTACAGTTTGTTCCGTCCATCTTAAAGTTTTATGATCTGAAAACTATGGTGGCAGGTGGATTCCTTTTAATATTGTTATTAACCCTGTTAACCGGCAGGACATACTGTTCATTTCTTTGTCCCCTGGGAATCGGACAGGATTTAAACAGCAGGATAGGAG
>Ga0302271_10004194_pt1 | contig 11665 bp, 12 predicted proteins | sample III_Bog_N1_1_FD_198767 | JGI IMG/M metagenome (GOLD analysis project Ga0302271, IMG submission 198767) | Peat permafrost microbial communities from Stordalen Mire near Abisko, Sweden - III_Bog_N1_1 | ecosystem: Environmental > Terrestrial > Soil > Wetlands > Peat | place: Sweden: Abisko... | reverse complement strand
CTATAATCAATCCTTTTTCTTCTTGGAATTAGGTAGAAGTCAATGACCATCGAATAGCAAATAGCACTTAATGCAATTATTCAAGAAAAATCACAATCTCTCGAATTCCTAGGAATGCAGTTGTGGTAGAAAATACATATCACTTCTTTAGCTATTATTTTTGTACAAAAACAAAATCTTCTTTCAAAAGGGAAAACCAACTTATTCACACCGGGTTGCAAAGCATCCTCCAAGGCGAATGCACTCTCCCAGAACTTCACATCCTGCAGATAGATATTAGGTTAGTTTGCCAATAATAATTAACAAACGATTCTTACTTGCTTTTCTCATTGCCTTTTTTCAACTTAGGAAGAATATCTTATGCACTAAAGCAATTCAAGTGCTTTGCCAATTTCTTCAAAGAATACCACATCTTCAAACATTAGCGCTTTGTCTCTAGTAATATTATTTTTGTCTAAAATCTTCTCGAAATATGGAGTTTTCCCAAATAATAATCTAGCAGCTGATATCTGATTTATATCCTGATCTTTTTCAAAATAGGAATAATCACATTAGAGAAACAGGAGCGTAACTTCTTGGGTACACACTGTCAGAGTTGCCTACACTACGGTCTTTAGAGATATTTCTATCGTACAATATTTCCATTCAATTACTTGCCTAAGATTCGAATTTTAATAGATTTGTATGTTGATATGAGATTAAACAATTATCTGTGAATAACTTGATAACAGGGATAATCTAATTGGCGCTGATGGGCTCTCATTGTTGATGAGTGGAATCGAATAGCTTCCGTTGCTTGAGAGTTTCATCTTAAGAGCGTAAAAGTGCAGGGTACGGGATGAAGGGGCTAGAGCGATGACTTACATTCTCTCGCAGAAGGAACATCTCAATTAGCTTATCCTTACACTTGAGTAAGATAAATAATATTCTTAAACCATCCTCAAGATATTCACTATTTTCCCATGATTTTTGCTTCTTCTTTCTCCAATAATAAATCTTTGTTTTGATTTGCAAACTCGAAGCACGAACAGTTTGACAGATAATTTCGCAGAGGAATGCTGCAAAATGCTGGCATGTATCAGCAGTCGTCTAAAAGTCTTTGAAATCAGTATTTGGTAAGATTAATTGTTATAAAAAAGACTCACCAAAAGATCATTTTCTGTTTTGCTTTCTAAACTTTGCAGTTAAAACGGATTGACAACTTCAGGTGTGAGAAAGATATTCTCAGCTGCAGTTCAAGCTCCTCTTCTTGAAAAGCTTCGACTCTTTGTGTGCTTTAACCTCAACACTGAGCCTCAGTTTTTCTCTCCTGCACTCTCGAATCTTTAGAATCTTAAAATACTAAGTCTTGGATTTGAGTAACACAATCTACCTTACATTTCTGAAATAATTTGGCTTAATTCTCAACTTAGGGACATGCTAATCGGTGATATCTCAGCAAGAGAGATATTTCAAACAATTGGTAAGCTATCTCTCCTTTCAACACTGATCATCCATCTTGGGTATGCACTTTGAATCAATTTAATTCCTCTATTTCACCCCCATCAATAAATTTACAAACTTTTAATAAATCTTCAGTTCGAACACCCTCTCAGAAGCTAGTTTCGTGCATTACCAAGGAATGGTTTAGTCTTTGAAGTACCTCACTTTGTTCTATTCCGATTTGAGGAACAACAACATACGGATACGATAACCTGAAATTAATATCATATCTTCTTCGATTACCCATAAATACACAGAAATACTTTTTTCAATCGTCTACTAAAAAATGCTGCAGCCAGCTCTTCTTTTCAAATCAGATGTTTCCCATTGGGATCTCCTATTCTGAGGAGCTTAAGATGCTTTTTAGGACAGTCCCAAGCAACGATAATTAGCTATTAAATTATGCTTATATAAATGGAACTAGAGATATCATTTTTTCAATAACTATTAATAATATATTCATATTGTTGTATTATTTTTTTCCTTGAAATTTAATCTACATAAAATCTGTTTCTAAAGATAAGGAAAAACTAAAGCTCTTGCGTTTTGAGAGCAAAAAGAAATTGATTCTCTTTTTAGGGAATCTAGAAAAGTTAGATATTTTAGAATTGCTTTTGAAGCTTTTTAAATTAATTGTACAGAAAAAAACGAAAAAAAAATACAAAAAACACAGCCTAAGGAATTCAATCAAACAGCAGCAGCGTAATTGAAAATATTAAATCACTCAACTTATGCAGAAAAGAGGTCTCTCCAATCCAAAGTATTTTTTCTTCAAAAACAAAACGGATTCCTTATCTCTTTTTGCTGTTGTTTCATTCCGAATATTTCTTTAGGAAAAGCCAAGCACCTAGCATTCTTGAAAATGAGGCAGCGAAAATGGTATTTTTTTTCAAATCTCCTTTACAAAAAACAAGATTTCAACTTATTAAATGCATAAAAGGAGGAGAAGATCGCATAGTTGAAGCAATCCATGAACAAAGAGAAGGCAAAGCGAGAAGATAAGTAAAAGCATTTTTAATTCGAAGCTGATCGATAATTGTAACTGATGATCAGTGTGTTTGGATTGAAGCATGAGAACCAGTGGATCTCGATGGAAGACAGCAGTAAATGCTAATGCTCAGTAGGAATAATAATAGGCAAATGAGAAAGAAGTCAATACATAGTAGGCTCCTTTAGTTAAAGAAGTCAAGCCTTCTTCAGCTACATCTAAAACAACATCCAAACCTGTTATTAAATCAATTCCTCTAGTGAATAAGAAATCTTTGCCAGTGAAAAACATCAAAAGTGATACATCTGCTAATAATTCTATGCCATCTGATGGCAATGCGATAACTCAGAAACTACCAATTCAGATACAAAAGAACCTTTCAAGTATTAAAAAAAGATAAATCTTAGATTTGTGCATGAAATTTCTAAATAATTTTGTTCTTTTTGAAACAATATTCTTAAAAATAGGACCAACTTCAGCTTCAAGTTTGAAGAATGTCAAGATAACAAAACCTCTACCTTAGTTATTAGGGAAAGAAAATGACAATAATTAATTATTAAGGCTGAATAAGCAAAGTGAAAATGGATCTAAAGGCTCCTTGAATAGAAGCAACAGCAACACCACAAACACAATTCCTAATAGCGATATTGGTAAAAGTGAAACTAGAGATAATACTGAAGATTCCAATAAAATATAAACAAAAGAATTGCATTAATCAGAGATGACTGTTACGTAATTCTTAGAATCTATCCAGCTTCTTTAATATACGGAAGTCTTTGAAGAAAATGGATTCGATGATTTAGACACTGTGCTAGGTAAAAATAAGATTATTTGGTTAGCAGTATTGTTTCTTGTTTGATGTTGTCTTAAACTATTGTCTTGTTTTTGTCAAGAACTAAACTCTGCTCACATGGATTAAATGAAGATTCCTATGGGACATTAAATCAAAATTACTAAGAAAATAAAGGCACTCAAAGAAGAAGGAGAAGAAAAAAGTGCAAGAGAGCCAATTTCTGTATAAATCATGCCATCAAGACCGATTTCAGGATTGCCATTAGAGAAAAGAACAGATCTGGAAGAATTAGAGCCTCCAAGTGCTGAGAATGAAGAAGATGAATTTGATGACAGCTATTACTATAATGAAAAGAAGAATATTAGCAAAGGGGAATAGAGCGATTAATTGAAGGATAATAATAATGACTTGAGGAATGGATCTTTTAATGAAGAAGAGTCACACTAGACATTCCTCGAAGCTCTGATGCAATTTAGAAGTCAAGGAGTCAAAGAAGAAAAATAAAATAATTCTAGCTAACTTTCTGAAGCATAAGCAAACACAAGATAGACATCTTCAAGAAGCAGTTTGACAAGCAGAAAGGACTCGATGAGAAAGAAATCAGTCAGGTATTTTGATATTCTTTTGTTATTGAAATATTGTTGATGCATAAATTGTTGAATAATGATAATATTTGGAACATTAGATTTACAGAGAACATGAGTATTGATGAGAAGAAGATGAAGGACACTGAAGAAAAAGAAGAAGACAAGGTAGGATAGCCATAGACAATTTAAAAATCTGGGAATGTGAAAAAAGAATCAAGTAACTAAAGTAATTTGAAAGAAACGGATAAATGTTCTTGCTACAATTGCTTTAAACTCATTTCGCTACTGAAAATCGACAAAAATTAAATTATCCATGCATCCAGCATTAGCAACACTGAGCGCTATTTTTGCTCGGTTTCTTGCAAAGACTCATATGCTCGTGCTAATAATGTAAATTAACCTTTAAGTTCATAACAAGATATGACATTCAAAATTATTTTTTTATTGTTTATTCCTTGCTTCTTTTCTCCTTAACTTTATTGGTTTTTTTCAAAAAAGGTTACTTGCATATGTGGAAGGTAGCAACCAAAAGAGTCATGTTTTCTATCCATATTAAAGGGAAAATGGACTTGTTCTCAAAGCTGTTTAGAATTCCTTGAAAGCGAAAAGTCAAATTATGCATAAGAATCAAATAATTGTTCTGCAAATTATCAGGAAGAGGATAATTAACTTAGGGAAGCATCCTCGAAAGAACAAAGAACAGAAGATCTAAAAATGTAATTTAAATAAGAAAATGAAGACACCGATTAATATCAAAGTGGAGTAGACTTAGATTTTTCAAGTCCAAAAAGAGGAGTTTTAAGTCTTGCAGAACTTGAAGATATGTACAAGTAAAAATGAATCAAATTCTCTCTCTATAAAAGGCTTTTATTATGATGGTACTTACCTGTACAATAAAAGATTTATTAGTTTGCTAAAGCTCTCCACTTCGATAATGCACAAATTAAAAGAAGAAATAATAGATTTATGTATTTATATTGAATTGTTAATTCCTCAAATTATATTTTTGATGACGAGATCAGAAGAAATGTTTAAATCTCTTTTACACAACCAATATCGATATTCAATTTAAACAAAAGACGAGAATAGGGGGAAACGTTAAAGGAACTTATATTTTTAGGTAAAAAAATAAATTTTAGGTCCGAGATGAAATTATATTTAAAAAAATGACAAAGGCTAGAAATGACTGTCGATTTAGATGAGGCATCATTAGAGTTTGTTTTAAAAACAAATGGAGAAAAATAGCTTTTGTTTGTAAGGTCTTATAACTAATTTTGAGATGGACCAAAAAAACGAGAAATATATTAACACACACTTACATAGCCAAAACAAATTATTAAAACAAACAACGGAACAGTCTGTTGATTCTTAAGAGTGAAGAGTGAGAGAATTCTTGAGAAAGTATAAATTAAATTGACAAAAGGGGGGTAGTCGCAATCATATGAGAAGAACAAAAAGTAAAAAAAAATAGCAAAGAGAAGAATGAACAAAATCACACTCAAAAGATTATTTGCAAGGAATAATATTAATAAAAAATAAAATCAAAAACAACTCAAGGAAGGAAATAAAACAATACCACATAGAGTCCCTCGGTTATTCTTCGATCGTCTAATTCATATCAACACACACCCTAAATATTATGGTAATTGCAAGTTTCATTGACTATTCGTTATGCTGATGTGCTCAAATAGGGGATAAACAACTGGAACCATTTATTGCAGAAAACAACATTTGAATAATAAGAAAGATACTTTTTTGAGTTCCAGAATATTTATAATCTTTTTCTATGCATTTTGTTTCGCAGCAACCAAGTTCAGAAACTAAGAAAATCGACAAATACAATTTCCAACTGTCCAATGTGCTCGGATAAGGGTCTTTCGGTAAAGTTTTCAAAGGAAAAAACACAGAAAACGGCTAGCTTGTTGCAATCAAAATGATCGAAAAAAAACATATCCAAAATGACGAATATCTAATGAATGGACTTTTCCAAGAGATCCAAATCATGAAGAAGCTCAAAAGTGAATTCGTAGTAGATCTCATTGATGTCTTAGAGACTTCCAATAACTACTACATTATCTAAGAACATTGCGACGGGGGAGATTTTCGTTCTGAGCTCAAAAAGAAGAAAAATCTCTCTGAAGCAGACGCGTTAAATGTAATGAAAGACCTTCTCACAGGATTCATGGATCTCCTCAAAAATGGCATCATTCACAGAGATCTCAAACCAGAGAATATTCTCATAAAAGGAAACCAACACAAACTAGCTGATTTCGGATTCGCTAGAACAGTTGATAACTTTCAAAGACAGATGCTTACGTCCCTTGTAGGCACACCTCTTTACATGAGTCCGCAGATCCTTATGCATGAAAAATATGTAAGAAAATTATCATTATTTAGCAGGCAAATAAGATTGTTACAATGAAAGCCAACCTTGTTTATGATTTAAATCAGTTTAATATTTTTACTTTTTACAAAGTTAATTGATTACTTAGACCAATTTTAAATAACCCAAAGGCCTTAGTATTATATCTAATTAATTAAACATTTCAAACGCTATGAGAGGTTGCAGAATCATTGGATAATTATTAAAAATGTTTGGGAACTGTCTTTTACAAATGAAATAAGAAGTTTCTTTTTTAATCTTGTTTTTTTTGTTATGAATTGAAAAGACTTCTAAGAGCGATTTATGGTCATTGGCATTTATTTTCTATGAGATGATGTACGGGAAGACACCTTACACTGCTAACTCATAGTATCAGCTTGTCAAGAATATCCAAACTAAGCCTTTAGAATTCGATCCAGCGTTTAATGTCTCCGATTTATCCAAAGATCTTATCATTAAATGCCTTAAAATCGATGAATCTTAGAGACTCGATTGGACAGATGTGTACAAGCACCCTGTGTTTCAAGGTCATTTTTAGCAATTCACAAGCTAATTCGATATGATGGAAGACAAAGCAAAGTATATTATTAACGAATTACGTTAGACAATCTATAAAAACCGCATAGATCTTGAAAATCTCTTCAAAGAGTACGATTTCTCGCATGATTCGAAGCTGGAAATGAAAGAATTCGCGTCTCTCATGAAGAGCATCGATACGACGTTAGAAAGATCCGAAGTAGAATACATTTTCAATAAATTCGATGATGACAAAGACAACACGATTAGTTTTGAAGAATTCACAAAGTGGCTCTCGAACAATGATGTAGTCATGAGCACTAAGATCCCCTCCAATGTACCAAGAGCTTCTTCTATTGCTAGGTAAGATAACTAAACCCTCTCTTTCTCATCATGGGCAAAATATAAATAATTGTTATGTTTTTTTCTATTAGATAGAACACTCAGAATGGTCTTAATTCAGGGAATAACTCTCCTGCGCACTAATACCCGCAGCCACAATTAGTTTAGAAACACAGTGGATTCTAGATGAATCAATTAAACAATCCATCTTAGAGTCTCACAGCGAGCAAGCGTGACTCCATGGAAAGAGCAAATCAAGCAATTAAGAAATTGCAGTTTGCTATTACTAAATATAATATTAATATTGGAGAATTGTTTAGTAAATATGATAAATCCGATGATAAGCAGCTGGACATAAATGAGTTCTCGAGATTGCTCAAGAAAGTCGATCCTGATCTAACTCAGGAAGAGTTGAGTTGCACATTCACGATCTTTGACAAAAACAACGATCAGAATATCACTTTTAATGAATTCTTTCAGACTCTCCAGGAAATATCCTTAATTTCTTTGCAAATGCAGAGACAATAGCAGTAGTAGCTTTAAGCGTAACAGCAGTACATGTCACCTAATCGCAATCCATCCTAACAATAAAATGCGTTCTTCCCTCCGAATAGCCAGTAAAAAATGCTAATATGTTGAAGAAAATTAACTTTAAATTGGCCTTTTTTCTGAAATATTTTTTATATTTTACATAATTTTCCCATACTTTCCTGCAAATTAACTTATTTATTTTTTTGAAACTCAGAAACGGTGGAGTAGTCCAGGTGGTGCCTCAAAACATCAACAACAGCAACGTAAATTATCAGGGAAATCAAAACAATCATCATTGAGATACCCGCAGAGAAGAAACAAAGCAAAACGAAGCAAAACTTCAAGATATCATAGCCACACTTCATTTTTTGACTTATTTCCAACTCCCTTCTTTGATTGCACCTTTCCTTCTCTTATTCCTCTCTTCTTCTTTTTTTGGCAAGACTTTTCCGATTTTGAATCTGAAAAAAAAGCAGCACAACATAATATGCAGCCTTTTCATCAGATACTCCTTCACTATTGCTTGTCGTTTAGGTTGTGTTTATGTTAGTGTTTTCGATAATTGGGAAAATTATTACAAATTGCCTTTCTTCTTGAATCGAAGTAGCATAACATTATTTGAATCTGTGCTTGGCTTTTGTTGATAATTTCAGTAATAAATTAAGCAATTATTAGCTCAGCCAATATCTTCTTTGCTTTTTCTTTTTTCTTTTCTTTTTTTGAATTTTAGAGAAATCAATTTTACAATTCAAGAAACATGAAATCATCTTCATCAACTTTGCCAGGTGGATACACAGTCAGAGATGTGTTAGAATTAATGGATATTCAAGATGACAATGGAGAAGTCTTGAGGAATAGAATCAAAGCGATTGGATAGTATTCAACACTTGGCCCACCAGATTTATGCTATCTCCACAAGTAATACTATGGTGGGCATATCCTCTAAGCGAATAAGAGCTCTTTCAAGCTTGGATCGTATCACTATGTACATGGATTGAATCTCTCCACACCTGCGTCTGTTTCAGCGTATATCACGCTCATGATAAAAAACATCGAAGAAGAGAAATAATCACTGTTTTCAAGAGGTGAATGGCGTGTAGTTAAAGGATACTTTTGTGTATTTGATTCTTTCTCTAGAGTTGATATTCACATCTAAATCACGATCCCTGGAACTATGAAACTCTACGGGTTCACTTTAGACAATGAATTAGTCACAGTGAATGATGATCTTTGGGAGAGAGCACTCGTCAGCTCAGGATTGAGAAGTAAGCAAATTATTGGAAACTTTTCAAATGAGGATCTAAAATGAGAAAGACAGATAATTCACAATATCCCTGACTTCTTTGGGATTGCTTGAATTTCTTTTGATATTTCCTTTGTAGGCATGTATCCACAAGAAGTGCCCTCAGGCAAGTATTTTCCAGAATTTACAACTGCAGAGCAACTACAAGAATTCCTCAACGCTTTCAAGAATGTTCTCCGCGAATACGATCTGCCATACGAGAATGCAGAGGAAAATGAAAAGGCTTTTGCATATTCTGGCTCGAAAGCTCTGCATTTATTGACGGAGTACATTATCCGAAAGAGAATTTTCACGCAAGGAATTGAATTCTACACAGAAGCTATGAAGGAACAACCAAAGTTTGTTTTACCATTGAATAAGCTTTATATGACAATGGGAAAACATCTTGAAGGGTTATAACTTGTGGCTGGGTATTTGATTTAGCAGCCTGATTCCCCACAGTTGCTTTATGCGCAAGTAAAAAACTTGCTTGCTGTTAACAAAAATGAAGATGCTTATCAATTAACTTCACTTCTCAGTGGGCTAGTCAGTTAAAGCTTCGAAGTTTGGATATTGCTTGCAGAGGTGTTCTTGAAGCTTGAAAGCTATGATTACTGCTTAGTTGCAGCTAATCAAGCAGCTGAATTAGCATAAAAATAATTGTAAATTGGTGATTTCCCTGATGTATCGATGTAGAATTCCCAAATGGCAGAGAGCAGCACTTAAATCAAATAGTTAACTCAACCTAAAGAATCAGGATCTATTGATTAATTTCCAAGTATTTTCGTTTTAAATGAACCATCCCCTGATATCCTCAAAATCAAAAGAAAACCTACACCTCTTTGTGAAAAGCAAAGTGAGGCTTAACTCAGTCTGCTCAAGAAACTAAATGGATCAGTTCTGAGCGAAGAAGAAACTCATCTTTATTCACTGCTAATCGAGATGAAAAAGAAACTAGGATGGGATAGTTTAATAAAACTCCGAGGCAGTATTTTTATTCTAAATTAAGATGAGTTTTCAGAGACTTACAATAGGATGACTGATTTCCCCTACAAAATAACTAAAACTCAAGAAAGCTAGAATTCACAAAAGGATTCTATACCTTAGTTCAGTTCGAACACGAACAGACAGTAACAAACATAACAGGAAAAATAGCAACAACAACAGCCATAATAAATCCCAATAACCAATGCAATACAAGAATTTCCAGCATAATTTGATGGTTCTGACAATACCGATTCTGATGAAGAATTACCATAATTTCTACGCGACGAATTAGAAGAAGGAAAACAGAAAAATTATGGTATGGCAAATATCAAAGATCCTTAGATTCAGAAGAATATTCAACGGAAACTGCATTAAATCAGTGTCAAACAGTAAAAAAGAGCTAACAATCCTAAATTTGAGAAATCCAACCACATCACTGAACTCACAGAAGATTCCGTGGAGTCTGAAAGAGTTCAAAATTTCAATGCTGCAAATAAACTCTAATTTAATGGGTATAATTTCAAATATCCGCCAAATGGATTGATGAATAAATAAGCGATATAATTACCTCCAGCGTCACCTTAAAAGAGACTGATACACAAGACACTTGACAACATTTTTAACAGTCTCTATGAAGACATGGCTGAAGTTATTCGTTGGTAAAATGAGGACAAGCAAAGGGAGGATTTACTTGTTGCGTTAAGCTCATTTAAGGTCACAAAGCACAATTAGTTTGATTACACCAAGATCGAATAGCAATTATTTAGCCTGGACTTTTCTTCTTAAGTCTGGCTGCTTCGCTCGAAATTAGCAGATAGACTACGGATGACAGCATTATCTGAAAAAGCTCATAAAGAAATACTTTCGAGAAATTATTGCTTCTATTCCTTTCAAAAACTTCTGCAATTCGCTTTAGAATCGACTAATTAGAATGAGAATAACAGCAGTAATATAAGTAAAGCAGATGCAAAACCAATAATATATTTGCTAGCTAAACTACTCGATGAAATGGAATCCTTCGGAGTGAAGGCAATTAACATCCTTCCTTCTTGGATTGAAGATATTTTCCTTTCGTTTATATCCAGGAATGGACTTCGCTGTTTCCGAGCATGTCTGAATGAATTGAAGTTTGAAGATCAAGTTCTTTCGAATCTGATTGAAAAAGCGAAATATTGGAAAATACTAGGAATTGGTGAGAATCTTGCATTAATCAACCCATAATCACTCTAAGCTCCTTAGTAACTACTGTGCTTTGATAGAAAATCACTCCCGACTAACAATAACATGCCTGATAATGGAAAGGATAAAAGTTAAAATAATAGCAGTATTAATAATGTCAAAGATAAGAATATTAAACAGTGAAATGAATTATAAAAACGGGATTTATCAATGTAAATGAGGTTTTTATTTCCTCAAACTATGTTTAGAGTTATTTGCTTGTAAGGAGTAGAGTCATTAACATTAAAAGTTGATCAAATGAGCATGCTTAATAACAATTATAATATTATTTTGTGATTATTGTTTTAGAATGATATTTATTTGTGTTTGTCCTTTTTGGGAATAATTAATAACAAACTTTTAAGATTTTTTAATTAAAGATTCCTGAAAAAAACAATTCTTTTTTCTAATTAAATATGAGAAAATTACTATTTTTTTGATTTTTCTCATGTTAAATGTTATATGATTTAGTTGGGGTTGGGGTTGGGGTTGGGGTTGGGGTTGGGGTTGGGGTTGGGGTTGGGGTTGGGGTTGGGGTTGGGGTTGGGGTTGGGGT